>ENA-OVGE01001988-OVGE01001988.1-human-gut-metagenome-genome-assembly--contig:-NODE-1988-length-14560-cov-3.435919_pt1 | contig 14560 bp, 13 predicted proteins | sample MGYA00237769_ERZ505417 | MGnify/ENA primary metagenome ERZ505417 (study PRJEB26158, sample SAMN06016403) | human gut metagenome | biome: human gut; feature: ankylosing spondylitis patient; material... | reverse complement strand
GGTCGAACATGCTCGGCGGCACGGAGCTCATCCGCCGCAAGCTCGGCAAGGATGCGCAGGCCATGACGATCACGCTGCTGCTGAACTCCGAGGGCAAGAAGATGGGCAAGACGGCGAGCGGCGCGGTCTGGCTCGACCCGAACAAGACCAGCCCGTTCGACTTCTACCAGTACTGGCGGAACATCGGCGACGAGGACGTGCTCAAGTGTATCCGGATGCTGACGTTCCTGCCGCTGGAGCAGATTGATGAGATGGACAAGTGGGAAGGCAGCCGGCTGAACCGCGCGAAGGAGATCCTCGCGTTCGAGCTGACGAAGCTCGTCCACGGCGAGGAGGAAGCCCAGAAGGCCGAGGACGCGGCGAAGGCGCTGTTCGCGGGCGGCTCGGACGACTCCAACATGCCGACGACCGAGATCACGGAAGATCAGCTGACCGATGGAAAGATCGCAGTGCTCGACCTGATGCTGGCCTGCGGGCTGATCCCGTCGAAGGGCGAGGGGCGGCGGCTCGTGCAGCAGGGCGGCGTGATGGTGAATGACGAGAAGGTCGCAAATATCGACGTCTGCTTCACCGGCGAACAGCTGAAGGAAGGGCTGAAGATCCGCAAGGGCAAGAAGGTCTTCCACAAGGCGATTTTGAAATAAAAGCATGGACCCGGGCGCGGAGAAATTCGCGTCCGGGTGTTTTCTTGTGTATGGAAGGGCGAGCCCGCCCGACAATCCCTCAGTCAGCTTCGCTGACAGCTCCCTTTACACAAGGGAGCCTTTGAGCCGATGATGGCATCGGCCCCTACGGAGTGCGGTGCATAATCAAAGGTGAGCCTATATTATATTTGCGCTTTTCAGCGGGAAATTTCTATGCTATACTGGTTCTGTGCCTCATAGGATGCTGTGAGGTGATGGGAATGAAAAAACAGTCTGCACTGGTGCTGGCGTTGTGTTTGTTTGCACTGGTTTTGGCGATGTGCCTCTATTCTGCGCCGCGGCTGACGCAAGAGGCTACGGCCTATGCGCAGGCCGCGCCGGTCGTGGTGATCGACGCGGGGCACGGCGGCGAGGACGGCGGCGCGAGTTCGCCGGACGGAGTGCTCGAGAGTGGACTGAATCTGCAATTCGCGCTGCGGATGCGCGATCTGCTGCAATTTGCGGGCGTGGAGACCATGATGCTCCGCGAGACGGACACGGCGCTCTATACGGATGGGTGCAGCGGCATTGCCGAAAAGAAAGTCTCCGACCTCAAAAACCGCGTCGCGCTCATCAACGGCACGCCCGGCGCGCTGCTCGTGAGCATCCACCAGAACAGCCTGCCCTCGCATCCTTCGACGCACGGGGCGCAGGTGTTCTTCAACGCCGTCGACCCCGCGGGCGAGGTGGCGCAGGGCGTCCAGCAGGCGCTCAACGTGTCGCTCGACGGTGGAAAGACCGTCAAGGCGATGGACGGCGGGGTCTATCTGATGAAGCAGATCCGGTGCCCGGGCGTGCTGGTCGAGTGCGGGTTCCTCTCAAACGACAAGGAAGCCGCGCATCTGCAGACCGAGGAGCACCAGCGGCGGCTGGCCGCGGCCATTCTGGCCGGGCTGCTGCAGTACAGTACGAAAGAGGGATAAGATGAAAGCAAAAACCGTTTTTTTCTGCACGGAGTGCGGCAACGAGAGCCCGAAGTGGTCGGGCCGGTGCAGCGCGTGCGGCGCGTGGAACTCCATGGTGGAGCAGGTGGAGAGTAAGACGGCCAAGGGCAGCCGCAGTGCTGCGGCCGCAAGAGCTGTAAAGGCATCTCCCATCACAGAGATCGACACAGCGGAGGAGATCCGCTTCTCAACCGGCATGGGTGAGCTCGACCGCGTTCTCGGCGGCGGAGCGGTCAAGGGCTCGCTCGTGCTCGTGGGCGGCGCGCCGGGCATCGGCAAGTCGACGCTGATGCTCCAGATCTGCCGCAGTCTGGGGGAGTTTGCGAAGGTGCTGTATGTCTCCGGTGAGGAGTCGGCCCACCAGCTCAAGCTCCGCGCCCAGCGCCTGCAGGTTGAGAGCGCGGGGCTGTTCGTCCTGTCCGAGACTTGCCTGGGAAATATTCTTGAGTGCGTACAACAGGAAAAGCCCGACATCCTGATCGTCGACTCGATCCAGACGCTCTATGACGAGGAGCTGGATTCGCCTGCGGGCGGCGTCGGGCAGGTGAAGGACTGCACGATGGCGCTCATGCAGCTGGCGAAGGGACAGGGGATCACGGTGTTCGTGATCGGCCACGTCAACAAGGAGGGCTCCATCGCGGGGCCGAAGGTGCTCGAGCACATGGTCGACTGCGTGCTCTATTTCGAGGGCGACCAGCACATGACCTACCGCATCCTGCGCGCGGCGAAGAACCGCTTCGGCGCGACGAACGAGATCGGCGTGTTCGAGATGATGGACCGCGGCCTGAAGGAGGTCGAGAACCCCTCGGAGATGCTGCTCTCCGGCCGTCCGGCGGACGCACCGGGGACGTGCGTGACCTGCGTGATGGAGGGCGCGCGCCCGGTGCTCGCGGAGGTACAGGCGCTCATCGCGCCCTCGAGCGGGTCAAAGCCCCTGCGCAGCAGCAACGGCTTCGACTATAACCGCGCGGCGATGCTGCTGGCGGTGCTCGAAAAGCGCGGCGGGCTGAAGGTCAGCCAGTGCGACGCGTACCTCAACATCATCGGCGGCCTGACGCTCGACGAGCCGGCGGCGGATCTCGCGGCGGTCATGGCCATCGCCTCGAGCTATCTCGACAAACCCATCGCCGAGACGATGGCCGCGATGGGGGAGGTGGGCCTCTCGGGCGAGATCCGGGCGGTCAGCCATCTGGAGCAGCGCCTGTCCGAGGCGGAGCGGCTGGGCTTTACGCAGTGCATCATCCCGGCAAACCACGCGCGGGAGATCCGCCGCCCGGCGCACATGGAGCTGCTGCCCGTCCGGAACATCGGACAGGCCCTGCAGCTGCTGGTGAAGAGATAAGACGGGGGACGCGATATGTTTACAATGCAGCATCTGCTCTGGATCGGCCTGTGCGCGGTGATGATCGCCGCGCTGAGCCTTTGCAGCGTGCGGAAAAAGTGGAGCCTGCGGCGCGCGGGCATGGTGATGACGGCGATCTGCGCCCTCAGCGAGGTGAGCAAGGTGCTCAGCAACATGGTCGAGAGCCCCGCGGGCGGGATGCACCTCGATCCGCTGTGCCTGCCGTTTCACCTGTGCAGCCTGATGATTTTCGTCGTGCTGTATCTGACGTTCGGGCGGGACGGCCGCGCGCGGCAGGTACTGATCAACTTCATCTCCGTCGTGGGGACGCTCGGCAGCGTCTGCGCCATCCTGATCCCCACAAACGGCACGGATTTCACGACGCCCGACGCATACCAGTGCTTCGTGTACCACGCGGGGCTGCTGTGGTTTGCGCTGCACCTGATTCTCTCCGGGCGGGCAAGGCTCGGGAGCGTGCGCACCCTCGGCGAAAACATCGGGATTCTGCTCGCGCTCACGTTCGTGATGCTCTACATAAATGGCGCGCTCGCCGCGTATGACACGAACTTCTTCTATCTGACGCGCCCGCCGATGGAGAACCTGCCGGTTCTGAACCTTGCGGCAGGCTGGTACGCCTACTTCCTGCGGCTCATCGCGCTCGCCGCCGGGATTCTCACCCTGTTCCACCTGCCGTTTATCCTGCGGGAGCGGACGCGAACACCAAAGGAACAGAAACAGACCGCTTAAAAGGCCGCCCCGGACCGTTTTGTCCGGGGCGGTCTTCTATTCCCGCCAACATGCGCATACACTGAGAGCAACAGCGAGGGAGGAGAGCGCTATGAATCGAACCGCATCCATTTATCAGGACATGGCCACCCGGACAGGAAGCAGCGTGTATATCGGCGTTGTCGGTCCGGTTCGGACAGGAAAATCCACGTTTATCAAGCGTTTCATGCAGACGCAGGTCATCCCGCATATCGAAAACGCCTACCGCCGCGACCGCGCGCAGGATGAGCTGCCGCAGAGCGGCTCGGGCCGCACCATCATGACCGCCGAGCCGAAGTTCGTCCCCGAAGAGGCCGTCGAGGTCAGTCTGGACGGCGGCGCGGCGTTTTCCGTGCGGCTGATCGACTGCGTGGGCTATATGGTGCCCGGCGCGGTGGGGCAGTTTGAGGATCTCGCGCCGCGCATGGTCATGACGCCGTGGTTCGACCACGAGATCCCCATGACCGAGGCGGCGGAGATCGGCACGCGCAAGGTCATCACCGACCACTCGACCGTCGGCGTCGTCGTGACGACGGACGGGAGCGTCACGGAGATCCCGCGCGCGGACTATGAGGAGGCCGAGGAGCGCGTCATCCGCGAGCTGCAGGAGATCGGCAAGCCCTTCGTCGTGGTGCTGAACTCCGCGGAGCCGGGCGGCGCGCGGGCGGCGTCGCTCGCGGCGGAGATCGAGGAGAAGTACGGTGTGCGGTGCATGCCGGTGAATTGTCTGGAGCTGTCGGACGGGGAGATTCAGGAAATTCTGCGCGGGCTGCTGTATGAGTTTCCGCTGCAGGAGCTGGATCTGTTCCTGCCCGCGTGGGTCGAGGCCCTCCCGGAGGAGCACCCGATCAAAGCCGGACTCTACCGCCACATCGCCGAGCAGGCGCGGGAGCTGAACCACATCCGCGAGCTCGCGCCGTGCATGGACGCGGTGGCGCAGCTGGAGACGGTCGACGCGGCATCCGTGCGCAGCATCAACCTCGGCATCGGCGTGGCGGAGGCGGAGCTGACGCTCCCGCGCAGCCTGTTTTACAGCACGCTCAGCGAGCAGTCCGGGCTCACCGTCGCGGACGACGGGGATCTGCTGGAGCTGCTGACGGAGCTGGCGCGGGTGCGCGCGGAATACGAAAAAGTGGCGGACGCGCTGCGCTGCGCGCGGGAGAGCGGCTACGGCATCGTGATGCCGAGCGTGGAGGAGCTGAACCTCGAGGATCCGGAGATCGTGCGGCAGGGGGGACGCTACGGCGTGCGCATGAAGGCGAGCGCCCCGTCGATCCACATGATCCGCGCCGACATCGAGACGGTCGTCTCGCCCATCGTCGGCAACGAGAAGCAGTCCGAGGACATGGTAAACTATCTCATGCAGGAGTTCGAGGGCGACACGAGCAAAATCTGGAATTCGAACATCTTCGGCCGGAGCTTCCACGAGATCGTGGAGGAGGATCTGCAGGCCAAGCTCAAGCGCATGCCCGAGAGCGCACAGAAGAAGCTGCGCGAAGCGCTCGGCCGCATCATCAACGAGGGGGGCGGCGGGCTGATTTGCATCATCCTGTAAAAAGCGCCGCTCGCTGCGGAGACGACGGAAGGCAGGGCCACAGGCCCTGCCTTCCGTATGCTTTATGGGATGCTGAAGCTGAATACCCACTGGCTCACACAGAGCACCCGACCGTCGGCGCGGTTGTGGCTGTAGGCCTCCGCCGACGGCTCCACGGGATACTGCAGCCACGTCTTCTGGTGGACGTAATCCATCTGGATGCGGAGATAGGGCGTCTCCGCCGGGGTTCTGACGCGGCAGGCGACGTAGCCGCGCTGGTTTTCACCCCGGTTCGGAAGCGAAAAGGCGGCGATGCCGTTTGTCTGCGTCACGAGTGTGCCGAAGCTGCTGTATGCGGCGGTCACGTTGCCGAGGGAGGCGTATGGCGCGGCGTTCGCCGCACCGCCGCGGTCATACAGCACGCGCCCCGTCCAATCACCCCAGTCGACGGGTTCGTCTGAGGTGGGGAGGACGCGGAGCGCTTCCGTGCCGTAAAAGCCGGGATTCTCGAGCCAGCGGAAGTGATAGAACACGATCCACTCACCCCCGCCGTCCGAGGCTTCCGCTATCTGTACGGCGACACCCGTGACACGCAGCTCCCGCGTGTCATAGACGATGTCCGTCCATGTGTGCTGGCCGAAACCCTTTTTGACGGTGCGCCCGTCGTTCATGGGGACGTCCTCCGACCGGCTCACCACGCGCAGCGCGCCGCGGCAGGCGGCGAGATCGTCCTCCGAGAGATCCGCAAACACATCCTCCGGAAATCCGAGCGCCGCGAGCTGCGATCGCTCTTCGGCATACGCACCCTGCGGCGGCAACGCCGTCCAGTCCATCGCGTAGCTCCCGCCGAAGAGGTAGCCACAGGCGATACAGGCGGCAAGCCAAGCCGTAAGCCCCGCAGCGAGCCACCCGTCCGGCACCCGCACCGCCGCGGGGCGGACGGCGTACCCGCTCTCGTCCAGCACCCTGGTGAGCCTGAACAGACTGCGCAGAACGCAGAGATAGGCGGCGAGAATGACCGCGGCGAAGAGCCAGCCGACGTTTGGCCGCGCGAAAGTCAGCGCAACCAGCAGCACATACCAGAAAAAGAGCGCCGCCGCGCTTTTACCGGACGGGAGCCCGGCCTTCCGCTGCACGGCGTCCAGCCCGCGCCAGAGACAGAGGAACACCGCGAGTTCGAGCGCCGCGGCGGCATAGCCGAGCCAACTGGACGCCGTCTCCGGCGCAATCGCGGCACGCAGCGCAAGACCCGCAGCGGCGCACGCAAACCACGCGCCGCAGAGCCGGAAGCCCGCGCAAAACCAGCGATTCTCGCGCCGCAGAGCGCGAAAACCGAGCAGAAGCAGCACCAGCCCGACGGTAGGGAGGATATACTGCAGGCCGCTCACCTGCTGTAAGTAGTAGTATTTCCGGTAAAACAGCGCCTGCTCCGCGGTGCTCAGCTGCGCGAGCGCCCGCTGCAGCGCCCGTCGCCGCTCCGCCCATAGGAGCGCTTCCTCCGGATCCGGGGCAGGGGAGGGCGCATGCTCCGGAAGCTCACCCTCGCCGCAGCGCGCGGTCTGCCGCACGAAGTTATAGGCCGTGTTCCGCGTGACGGCGGTAAGCCATGCCTTCCAGCTGCCGCGCTGGGGGGCGAACCGGTCGGCCTTTTCCCAGATGCGTAGCATCACCTCGGAGAAGCAGTCCTCCCGGTCGTGCGCGTCCGGGACGATCGGCGCGATGATGTACCGGATCAGCGGCCCGTAGTGCAGCAGGAGCTGCTGCATCCCGTCCGGGTGCTTATCACGCAGCAGCCCGGCAATCTCCCGCTCGCGCATGCCCATCGCCTCCTCTCACGCGCTTTCTATCCAATAGATACACGAAACACGCGGAAAACCCACGCGGTTTTCGCGGAATTTTTCAAAAAAAGGGCATCCGGCGCGGTCGGATGCCCTTTTTTACATGGAACGCTTACTTTTTGAGCGCCTGTACGGCGGCACGGAGGGCGTCGACGTTCTCCTGCGTCGTGGCCCAGCTCGCGCAGAAGCGCACGCCGGAGTGCGTCTCGTCGACGCGCTCCCAGTATTCATAGCCGAAGCTCTTGCCGAGCTCGGCGAGGTCGCTGTCCGGGAGGATGGGGTACTGCTGGTTGGTGGGGGAGTCGAACAGCAGGGGATAGCCCGCCGAGACGAAGATCTCGCGGATCTGGTGCGCCATGTCGATGGCGTGGCGTGAGATCTTCAGGTACAGATCGTCCGTGAAGAGCGCGTCGAACTGGATGCCGAGCAGGCGGCCCTTGGCAAGGCGCGCGCCGTGCTGCTTCATCATGAATAGGAAGTCCTTCTTCAGCGCGGGCTCCGTAATCACGACCGCCTCGCCGAAGAGCGTGCCGACCTTCGTACCGCCGATGTAGAACACGTCGCACAGGTGCGCGACGTCCTGCAGCGTCACGTCCGTCCCGTCGGTCATCAGGCCGTAGCCAAGGCGCGCGCCGTCGATGAACAGCCGCAGCCCGCAGCGCTGGCAGGCGTCGTAGATCGCCGTCAGCTCCGACTTGGTATAGATCGTGCCGCACTCGGTGGGGTGGGAGATGTAGACCATGCCGGGCTGGACGATGAAGTCGCTGGAGGGGTCCGTCCGGTGCCAGTGGACATAGTCCTCGATCTGGCGGGCGGTAATCTTGCCGTCGTCCGTGGGCAGGGCGATGACCTTGTGGCCGGTGGCCTCGATGGCGCCGGCCTCGTGGCAGTTGATGTGTCCGCTCGCGGCGGAGAGAACGCCCTGCCACGGGCGCAGGATCGCGGCGATCACGGTTGTGTTCGCCTGTGTGCCGCCGGAGAAAAAGTGAATATCCGCATCCGGCGCATCGCAGGCCGCGCGGATCCTGGCGCGGGCAGACGCACAGTATTCGTCCTCGCCATAGCCGACGGTCTGCACCATGTTCGTCTCGGCCAGACGCTTCATAATCTCGGGATGGGCGCCCTCGAGATAATCGCTGTTGAAGTAGATCATGGGAAAACGCTCCTTTCTTCTGTTCAGTTTCATCTTACTACAATTCTTGCCCGAAGTAAAGCGCGAAAATCGCGCCCGTCGCGGGGCTTGCAATGGGCGGGCATTTTCGATATAATAGATAAAAACGCATGGGGAGGGGCTCTATGAAAAAGGTTCTCTATTATCTGCTGCTGGCGGTGCTGATCGGCGTGTTCGCCTTCTCCGCCTATAAGATCGGGAGTTATCTCGTCGAGAAGCACAAGAGCGAGCAGGTGACGAAGGCGGCCGAGGAATTCACCACCCCCGTCGAGACGGACGAGGAGCAGACGACGAAGGAGCCGGAGCGCATTTCCGTCGATTTCGACGCCCTGCGCCAGCAGAACGGCGACGTGGTGGCGTGGCTCTACGGCGCGGACACGGGTCTGAACTACCCCGTGGTGCAGGCCGACGACAATGACTATTACCTCTACCGTCTGCTCGACGGCAGCTACAATAAAAATGGCACGCTCTTCGTCGACGCCGCGTGCAAGGCCGACTTCTCCGGCCGCAACACGATCATCCACGGCCACCACATGCGCTCGGGCGCGATGTTCGGCCACCTCGTGGAGTATAAGAAGCAGGCGTTTTACGATGCGCACCCGTACCTCTATCTCATGACACCGGAGCAGACCTACCGCGTCGACCTCTTCGCGGGCGTGGTCGTGGACTATGACGCGGAGATCTACCAGTCGAATCTGAGCCAGTCGTACCTCTCGTGGTGCATGAGCCATTCGCGCTTCACCACCGACATGGCCGTCCCGTCCGACACGGACCGGATCCTCACGCTGAGCACCTGCAGCTATGAGTACGACAACGCCCGCTTCGTCGTGCTGGGCGTGCTGACGCCGGTGGAGTGAGCCGAAACCGCATCACCGCAAAAATATAATAAAAAAGCTCGCCATGCAGTGCATGGCGAGCTTTTTTTAGTTACTTCGCGTCCGGAGGCAGGAAAATTGCGCCGACGGAGAAGAGCGCGGCCTTACCGCCAGATCGGGCTGCACCGCGCGCACAAGCGCCTCGTTTTCCATCACGCACAGCAGGTCGCGCCCCATATAGGCCGCGATGGGCCGCGCGCCGATGGCCTGCTCCATCGCGTCCGTCACCGGGACAGGGGAGAGCGCATAGGCGGGGAAGTCCATTGCATACAGACCGTCCGGCGTTTTGTCGACCGTCAGACGGCCGCTCAGCGTGTCAAAGCGCACCTGTGTCTCTCCGGGCTCGATCAGCTCCATCACGGCATAGGCCGCCGCCATGGTCGCGTGACCGCAGAGGTCAATCTCACCGTTCAGCGTGAACCAGCGCAGGTGCCAGCTCTCGCCGGTCTTGCGCAGATAGGCCGTCTCGGAGAGGTTGTTCTCCCGCGCGATGCTCTGGAGCGTCGCGTCGCTGTATGGCCGGTCGAGCACACAGATCGCCGCGGGATTGCCGGAAAAGACCCGGTCGATGAAAGCGTCGATGATATACTGCTTCCTATCCTGTCCTCCTGCGCGGCAGGTGGATTGTTCAGAGCGTCTGCTTGATCTTCTCGGCGATCTGGTCGGCGGTCAGGCCGTACTCGCGCAGGACGTCCGCAGCCTTGCCGGACTGGCCGAACTGATCGTTCACACCGATCTTGCGGAACTTGCAGGCGACATGACCCATCAGCACGTCGGCCACGGCGTCGCCCAGACCGCCGATGACGCTGTGCTCCTCGACGGTGACGACGTTGCCGCACTTTTCGGCGTAGGCCTTGACGCACTCGGCGTCGATGGGCTTGATCGTGTGGACGTTGATGACGGAGATCTCGATGCCCTCGGCGGCGAGAAGCTTCGCGGCCTCGAGCGTCTCATTGACCATCAGGCCGCAGGCGAACACCGCCGCGTCCTTGCCCTCGCGCAGGACGTTGGCCTTGCCGATCTCGAAGGGGTAGTCCTCCTCGAAGACGGGCGTTGCCAGACGCGCAAGGCGCATGTAGGCGGGACCCTGGAACCCGGCGAGCGCGAAGGTGGCCTTGCGGGCCTCCTTGGCGTCGGCCGGGACGATCACGGTCATGCCGGGGACAAGGCGCATCAGGCCGATGTCCTCGATCGCCTGGTGGCTGCCGCCGTCCTCGCCGACGGAGACGCCCGCGTGGCTGCAGCAGATCTTGACGTTGAACTTCGGATAGGCGATGGAGTTGCGGATCTGCTCATAGGCGCGGCCCGCGCCGAACATCGCGAACGTGGAGCAGAAGGGGACAAGACCCATCGTGGACAGGCCCGCGCCGATATTCATCATGTTCGCCTCGGCGATGCCGCAGTCGAAGAACCGCTCGGGATAGGCGGCCTTGAAATGCTTCGTCATCGTCGCGCCGGCGAGGTCGGCGTCGAGCACCACGACCTTATCGTTGACGGCGCCCAGCTCGACGAGGGCCTTGCCGTAGGCTTCACGGGTTGCAATTTTCTCACTCATAGTCTCAGTCCTCCAATTCCTTCAAAGCCTGCTGGCGCTGCTCCTCGTTGGGTGCCTTGCCGTGCCAGCCTACCTGGTTCTCCATGAAGGAGACGCCCTTGCCCTTGACGGTGTGGGCGAGGATGCACTTCGGCACGCCGGGGGCGGTTCTGGCGCTCAGCGCCGCCTCGATGGCTTCGAGGTCGTGGCCGTCCAGCTCGAACACCTCGAAGCCGAAGGCGCGCACCTTCGCCGCCAGATCGCCGAGACTCATGACCTCGTTGTTGCTGCCGTCGATCTGCAGACCGTTGTTGTCGATGATGACGGTCAGATTGTCCAGCTTATAGTGGGCGGCAGACATCAGCGCCTCCCAGATCTGGCCCTCCTGACACTCGCCGTCGCCGAGGATGGTATAGACGTTGACATCCTGCTTCTGCACCTTCGCGCCGAGCGCCATGCCCACCGCGATGGAGCAGCCCTGACCGAGCGAGCCGGTAGACGCGTCCACGCCGGGGACCTTCTTGCAGTCGGGGTGGCCCTGCAGGATGCTGTGCAGCTGGCGGAAGTTCTGGAACTCACCGCGGCTGATGAAGCCGCGCTCGGCCAGCACCGCGTAGTAGCACGGGGCCGCGTGGCCCTTGCTCAGCACGAAGCGGTCGCGCTCCGGCATCTTGGGGTTCTGGGGATCAATGCGCATGTGGTTAAAAAACACGCTCACCATCAGCTCCACCGCGGAGAGGGAACCACCGGGATGGCCGCTGCCTGCATTGGCGGTCATGTTGATGATATCTCTGCGGACGGCTTTGCATACGCTGGAAAGTTCTGCCGTATTCATGGGAAACCTCCATATTATAAGTTACTATTAGAGTATCGCATCTGACAGAAAAAGTCAATCAATCCGGCGGAGAAAAAGTGCCGCCGCGCGGGCAATATTTTCTCCCGGACAGTGAAAAGGGCGGGGAAGCTCAGGTCTCCTCGTCCTTTTCATGATTTTTATCGGGCTCTTCCTTGATTTTTCCTTTGATTTTAACGCGTGACAAGGGGTTTGCCTTTGCGGCCACACGGAGGGCTTCGTTGTCGATGTGCGTGTAAATTTCCGTTGTATTGAGGTGCTCGTGCCCGAGAACCTCCTGCACGGCCTTCACGTCCACGCCGTTTTGCAGCATGAGCGTCGCCGCCGTGTGGCGCAGCTTGTGGCTCGAGTAGCGCGTGCTGTCCAGTCCCGCGGCACTCAGGTGTTTCTTGACCAGCAGGTTCACCGTCGAGCGGCTGATGCGCCGATTGTTGCGCGAGAGGAAGAGCGCCTCGCGGTCGCGGCCGCTGATCGGCCGCCGCACGGCGAGATACTGCCCGAGCGCGTCCTTGCAGGCCTGATTGAGGTAGACGATGCGCACCTTATTGCCCTTGCCGAGGATGCGCAGCGCGTCGCCCTGCATGTCGTTGAGGTTCAGGCCGATCAGCTCCGAAATCCGCAGCCCGCAGTTGAGAAACAGCGTCAGGATGCAGTAGTCGCGCTCGCGGTTCTCGCCGTCGACGGAATCGAGCAGGGAAATGCTCTCATCGAGCGTCAGATAGCGCGGCAGCGTCTTCATCAGCTTCGGCGGGTCGACATCCTTGCAGGGATTTTCCTCCAGCAGGTGCCGCTTATTGCACAGATAATTGAAAAACGAGCGGATGGTCGCGAGCTTGCGCGCACGGGAAGCCGGGCTCAGCCCTTTGTTAGAAATTTCACTATTCTGGTGCTGCAGCCGGTCGCGGCTCAGGTACGACAGATAGTCGTAGATGTCCGTCAGGCGGATCGAGCTGACGAACGCGAGATCGACGTCGCGGATGTCGATCTGATCGAGCGGAAGCTCGTGGAGCTCGGCATTTCGGGCGCGCTTCATATAGCGGAAGAAATTGCGCAGATCCAGATAGTATTCATCGACCGTGCGCTGCGAGTGCGCCTTGATCGTCTCGTGGTACGAGAGAAAATCGAGCAGGATCTGCGGAGAATCTTTTCGGTAATCCATTGTATTTTTTCGCGGGGATGTGTTGAGCAGACAATTAAATAAAAAACAGGTGTGCGGCGGCCATCCGCGCCAAGCGGCCCCGGAAGGTCAAACCGGCCAAAAACGCCGTTTTCCGGGGAATACCCTCTGTCAGCCTACCTCCAACTGAACAAAATTTTTATTTTGTTCAGTTGACACAATCCTCACGGAAGTCCTCCTTCTCTTTTCAACGCTACGGGCATCGTAGCAGAAATTTTGCTTTGTGTCAAATCAGCGCATGCGGCGGCGCAAAAAAAACACGGGCGCGCAGAAAACTCTGCGCGCCCGCAAAGAAAGCCATGTGCTACGAAGCGCTGCCGCTCATCATGGCGGCGATGAGAATCGAATAGTACTTCGTATCGTCCGAGTCGCTGCGGCTGTTGATGATGATCGGGCAGGCCGCGCCGCAGATCGTGCTGGCCATCGTATGCCCCGCGATGCAGCTGCAGGTCTTATACATGATGTCCCCCATCTCGACATACGGCACGAGCAGCAGATCCGCCTGCCCGGCCACGGGGTCGCTGATCGTCTTGTGGCGGCGCTGTCGATCGCGAGCGGCCCGGAGACGACGCAGCCCGGAATCCCGCGCCGCGCCACCTCGCGCGCCGTCACGGTCGAGGGCATCTTCTCCGACACGGTTTCGACCGCGGACAAAACCGCCACCTTCGGCGTCTCGATCCCCAGCGCGTGCGCCACAGGCAGCGTGTTCTCGACGATCCCGATCTGCGTCTCGACATCGGGGTTAATGTTGATCGCCGCGTCGGTGATCAGAACGATCCGCCCGTCGTACTGGAAAAAGCCGCACTGGCTCAGCAGCCGCCGCCCGGTCTGCGGCATCAGACCCGTCTCGCGATTTAAAATCGCGCGTGCGAAGTCCGCCGTGTGCAGCAGCCCCTTCATCAGCATGTCCGCGCGCCCCTCGCGCACAGTGCGCACGGCCAGCTTCGCCGCGTCCAGCTCCGTGCCGGTAAACGGCACGATCTCATAGTCCGACACCTGCTCGCCCATTCTGCGCAGGAGCCGCGCGATCTCGTCGGCCGGGCCGATAAGCGTACCCTCCGCCGCCCCGGCGCGCTGCGCGCGCACGAGAGCCGCCAGCGCCGGTTCATCCTGCGCGTTGGCGAGCGCGATGCGTCCGCGCAGGCCGTGCGAGAGCACATGCCTCTCCAGTTCCTGAAAGCTCGTAATCAAAACGGTGTTCCTCCGTGGTATCAAGAATCTCGGCGGCGCAAAACGCGCCGTACAAACAATTGGATATTATACACGCGGATGCGGCAAAACTCAACCGTTTTTCCGCCGCCCCCTCCCCTCTTTTCGCCGCGACGCGCTTGCAAACGCCCGCGTTTTCCTGTATACTGGAGAAAATCAGGTAAGGGGGCTCGCGATTCATGATCTGGAACATTCTCGTTTACGCCATTGTCGCCGTCGGCGTGATTTTGCTCGTCGCGCTGACTGTCTTCCGCATCGACTGGGCACGTCACCCGGAAAAGTACAAGGATCTCGAGAAAAATGACGAAAAGAGTGAGTATTTGGCCAAGAAAAAGCTCGATCAGGAGGCCGCGCAGAAGCGCGCCAAGGAGAAGGAAAAAGCGAAAAAGCAGCAAAAACGCCTAGACAAGGTCAACCACTACCGCGCCATCGCGGGTCAAAAGCCCCTGAATCCCAGCCAGCTGAACAAAAAATCGAAGAAATAAGGAAAATCTCCGGCAACGCCGGAGATTTTCCTTATTTCCTGAACCGCTTTCCCGTGTTGCTGTAGATTATGGCAAAGGCGACCAGACCCAGCACGAGCGCGAGATAGGCGAGTGCCGGCCAGACTTTGTCATAGATCCCGCCGACCGCCG
>ENA-OVGE01001982-OVGE01001982.1-human-gut-metagenome-genome-assembly--contig:-NODE-1982-length-14584-cov-32.619588_pt1 | contig 14584 bp, 24 predicted proteins | sample MGYA00237769_ERZ505417 | MGnify/ENA primary metagenome ERZ505417 (study PRJEB26158, sample SAMN06016403) | human gut metagenome | biome: human gut; feature: ankylosing spondylitis patient; material... | reverse complement strand
TGCCGGGTGTGGCTTTCCGTACCCAGTAGCGGATGTCCCGCAGCTTCTTCAAATCCTCCTGTACCTCGGTCAGCGGTGTTTTCAGAGCTGCAATTTCTTCCAGAAGCGTTTCCTGCTCCTCTTGCAGCTCCTTTTGGGTGCTGTCCTTATCGTCCGGGTGCTTGGCAAGGTAGGCGGCGGCTTTCTCATACCGGGCAACCTCCGGGTGTTCCTGTTTGAATTTCTCCTTTGTTTTCTTAAAAAATATCTTCTGGTACTTCTCATAGACAGGCTTACATTCCTTGCAGTCTGTCCGGCTGGCAAGAATCCCGTCAATCACTTTGCTGCGGGCTTCCTTTGGCTTCATCTGATTGCGGTAATCGGCGGCTGATTTCCCGGAAGATTCCAGAAATGCTTCTAAGTCCTCCACAGTGGAAAGCCCCTTTTGCCGGAGATAGGACAGGGCTTCGCTGACTGCCTTTAAGTCCTGTGAAGTCCCCCGGTTCTGTCCAGCCCTTGTCCAGTCCTTCCGTTCTTCCTTTCGTATCTCCATATACTTCATCAGCAGATTGGGAAGAAGTGTCGCTTCCTCCGCCGCCTTTTGTGCAAGCAGTTCTTTTCGTTTTTCTCCCAGCTCGGTAATCCAGCCTTTGAGGTTTTGAATGAGCTGCCGGATAGACTTCATCAGGCGGTTGGCGGCTCTGATTTCCCGGTTCAGGTTGCCGATGTTCGTCTGGATACCCCGCTTTTCCATCTGCCGGACAGCAGCTCCCTCATGGACAGTAGGGATAATATCAAGCCCCTGTCTGGCATAAGAACGCAAGTCCACACGCTCTGGGCGGTCATTGGCTTCCAGATAGCGGTTCTGGATGACCTCCCATTCATGCCGCCAGATTTCGCAATACTTCTGGTCGTTCCAATCCACCGTATCCTCCTTGTGGCTTTTCCATCTGCCGGACGGAAGTTTTATCCGTTCCCCGTTTTCGTCAAGGTCATAAACCTTGCGGCTCTTGGGAAGCCATTTTCCATGTTCGTCCATTGCCCTCATAGTGAGCATGACATGGGCGTGGGGATTGTGTCCCGGCGGATGGGGGTCATGGATTGCAAAATCAGCAATCATGCCTTTGGAAACAAACTGCTGCTCACAAAACTCCCGGACAAGGACAGCATACTGGTCGGGTGGTATCTCTCTTGGGATGGTAAGCACCCACCTCCTTGCAAGCTGGGAGTTCCATTGTTTTTCCACAGCTTCGGCGGCGTTCCATAAGGTATTACGGTCTGCATACTCCGGCGGGGCATTTGCTGGGAGCAGAATCTCATTGTGGACGATACCACGCTTTTCCGGGTAGTTATTACAACTCTCAATATTGTACAAAAATTATTGCCTTTTTTCTCCGTTCCCGCCTATTATGGCCGCTTTCTCGGTTTATTCGTTCTGCTTGCTATTTCTTGGCGCACATTTTTAGCGCACAAAGGGCAGAAATTAAGGCTTTTTCGCCTCCGCTTCCCGCTCCGCTAACATTTCCTTAATCCTCGCGAGGACAAGTTTTGTTTGCTCCTCGTCGAGTGATAGGATTCTACCGCGGGCGTGGATGCGTACCATCATTTCACGCTCTGCCTTTGTCATCGCTCATGGCCTCCTTTCTCCCGGCCTCTGCGCCCAGACAATAGGCCACGTTTAGGGTTGTCCAGCGTCCGGCGTTGGTGTGCCGTTTCAAAATTTGCTCCTGATCCTTGAATGAGATAAAACGGCCCTTCAATGCCTTTTTCACACGCTTTTCCCACGCCGTGGATGCTTTGGGGGCCTCTGGCTCCGCTCCGTACTGGTGGACGATTGCCAGCACTTCCCCATGAACTTCCACGTCGTTAGCCGGATACTCCCCGCTACAATCGTAATCGTCCATGTAATAGGTCTTTATCGTGTTTCCGTGCCGATACAGACGCACAAAACACCTCTTTTCATCGTCAGGAAGGCTCACAAGGCACACACGCCCGTTAATATCATCCGGGATTTTGCCCAGTATCACAATGTCGTTAGGGGAGGCCCACGCAAAGGACGGCCCGGTTCCCACGGTGTAAATGTTTGCCGCATGGGTCAGCATCTCACCGAATTTCATAATTGCACTGCTTTTACTCATTGTCATTTCCTCCTTGATTTTCTGGTGGAGAGGCCATATAATTATAGCGCTGGCCTCCCCTGTGGTGGTTGGTATGGGTCTCTTGCATCCGGCTTTGGTCGGCGGTGATGCAAGGGGCCTTTCTCATTCCCTGCCTAAAATGGTGTTACCGTCCTTTTCGGCGCACTCCGGGCAGTAGATAGCCGTACCGTAAAGGTCAATGTCTCCGCCGCTGAATAGCTCCACAATGTCAACAGCGTGTTCTTTTCCGCATACCGGGCAGCGGGTAAAGACGTTGTCCTCTCAAATATTGACCTTGCGGCCCCTGACTTTCACATAGAACATACATTCACCCTCCTATCAGGACACGCAGAAACACCGTGTGGTCATGGTCTTGCTGAACCGCTCCGCCACATCCGGCAGGGCCTTTTGCAGTGCGGCGGTGTCCAACCTGGAGATGGTGACGACCTCATAGGTCACTTTCCAATCCGTGCCGCTGATGGTGTCCACGCCCTCCGCGTCCATGTGCGCCATGATGCTGTCCGTGATGCTCTTGATCTCTCCGTCGAGTTCGTCCACCATGCGGCGCAGCTCGCGCAGCTCCTTGATCTTGCTGCCCATCTCGTTAATGCTCATTGTTCTGCTCCTTTCGTGTTTGGCCTTGTGGCCTCTTGATGGTCTTATTGTATCACGATAGCGTTATATTTCAATTGGCATTGCGTATAAAGATAGCGTTATATATTAGTGCAATTTGTTCGATTGCTATCGTTATATTTATGTGGTATAATGCACAGTATAAGGAGGTGGAAATATGACCGTATCAAAGGCGCAGAAAGTAGCAACGGCAAAATATGAAGCAAAAGCGTACGACAAGGTTCTCGTTCGACTGCCCCGTGGGAAAAAAAGCGAAATAGAAGCAGTGGCAAAGCCGAAGGGGCAGAGCGTAAACGGTTTCATAAGCGAGGCCATAGACGAAAAGTTACAGCGGGACAACACAACCGAATAGCAAAGAGGCCGGGGCGATCTGCTCCGGTCTCTTTTTCACCGCACAATTTTGCGCAGTCAGACAAAAAGATGCTGTTAGCACGGTTTACTGTGTACGCACATTTGACAATATATACAAGGTTTACCGTGCATAATCGTGCGCTTTGCACGGTTGACCGTGTTCCCATTATGTGCTATAATGCGGATAGTGTAAAAGGGTCGTCCATTCTATGTACACCCCCGCACACGCAAAAAGGAGGGCGTAAATAAATGGCGGTATCAGACGCAAAGAAAAAGGCAAATGCAAAATGGGATAGTGAAAACATGGCTACGCTTGCTTGCAAGGTAAAAAAGGATCACGCCGACAAATTCAAGGCCTATTGTTTGGAGATTGGCAAGACTTCCAACGCGGTCTTGCGGGAATGTGTTTTATCTTGCATTGGTGAAGCTATGGGAGAAAGCCCACAGCAGCCCGCAGGAGCGCCGCAAGGCGATGGGGCTATCCTTACCCCTGCCGCTCTCAAAACGGCGCAGGAGGCCGCACAGAGGGCCGGGGAAACCGTTCCTGCATTTGTTAGCCGTTCTGTTGAAACGCAGGCGCAGCGCGATAAGGTTATGCAAGCAATGAGGACGAAAGAAAAAGCCCCGGATAAATCCGAGACTTGACAAGGGTTAGTATCCTGCTATAATGGAGATAGAAAAAGGGCGCTGCGACAAGCGGTTAGCCCGTCAGTAAATCAATTTCCAAATGGAAACCGTCACCGTGCCGGGTGGCGGTTTCTGCGTTTTACAATGATCGTAACCGTAAAAGGCCCGATATGTAGAGTAATTCGCATGGCGTCACCCCCTTTCGGGGTTTGTGACTAACCGCCTGCCGTTGTGCAGCGCCCCGCCCATAATGGGCTATCGACAGAATAACACAGGAGCCGTCAAAAAGCAAGACGGCTCCTGTGCTGTATATGGAGATTATGGCACTATTTACGCACTCCCGCGCCCTGGTACTTTAGGGCGCTGCCTGCCGCTGTACTTCGGGCAGGACTTCGCAAAGGCTCAACGGAAGGGCAATCCTGTGGCCCCTGCTGCGGTCTGTCGGGCTTTCCCCGACCGGTAGCCCAGTAAGATGATTTCCTTTCTTAAACGCCCATTGCGCGGGCTTCGTTACGCATAATAGGCACCATTTGACGAACTAACGTCTTTCCGTCAAGCTGTGCAGTAAAGTCAATGACGATCGGACGCATCTCATCGCCAGCTCTGCGGTTTGCAGCTCTTGCAAGGCTGCCGGTCGCAGATGCCGCATAGCCGATGCTCGCTGTGCCAAAGTCAAGGCCGTTTTTGATGCGGTCTGTGACCCCATCTACACTGCCCATCAGCGACGGAAGACCGTTTTCAAATCCGTCGGCCATGCCCTGCATAACATACTTGGCGACACCGTTCGACCACTTCGACGGGCTGTGCTCATCAAAACCGTTCTTGCCGGTAAACCAACTCTTGATCCTATCCACAATGCCGGAAACCTGTTGCTTGAGCCATGCGACTTTATCGGAGATGCCATTCCAAAGCCCTGTTAAAAGGTTTCTGCCGACCTCACGCATCTGTTCAGGGATACTCTGAAACCACTTGACTGCCGTTTTTGCTGCATCGGGAATTGTTACAGTGAAGAAAGTTTTGATTGCTGATACTGCGCCGGAGATCGTCTCCGTGATCTTTCCCCATGCAGAAATGATCGCATTGCGAAAATCATCATTTGTGTTCCATAGCACAACGACCGCCGCCGTCAGCGCTCCAACAACGGCAATGACTGCCCCGATGGGATTTGCGCTTAATGCGGTGTTCAAGGCAATCTGCCCTTTTGTCATTGCCGCCTGTGCAAGCTGTGCCAGCGTCATTTTCCCTGTAAGTAACGCAACGATCGTTTCTCCAACGGTCATTGTACCGTTTAATGCGGCTTGCGCCAGCGTCGTATCTTTCAGGCCCATTGTTAAAAGAGAGATAGATACCTGCGCATTCTGGAACCCCTGCACAAGATGCTGAATCTCCATACCGGCCTTGAGGGATGCAAAAGCACCTGCTGCAACAGCAATGATCGGCGCGAGCGTTTCAATCGTATCTGCCAATGCAGTAACGGCGTTGACTGCTGTATCAAAGCTCTGTGTAATGGCGTTGGCGACCTTTTCCCAATCCACTTTTGCCGTAAAATCCTGCACTGCCGCCGTTGCGCTTTGCAGCATCGGCGTTACAGAATCCAGAATAGGCTCACCGAATGCGGCTTTTAGCTGTCTCCACGATTCTTTCAGGTTGCCGAGAACGTTTTCCCAACCGTCAGCCTCACGTGAAGCTTGCCCCAGTGCACCGGATAGCCTCTGAGAATCTTCCACCATTTTCAGAAGCGTTTCCTGCTTCTGAATCTCCGAAAGGTCGTTATACTTCTGACCGAACAGCTCCATTGCCGCCGCATTTCTCGTCGTTTCCGTCGCAGAAAGGCCGAGAGCCGCATCATTGGCAAAGTTACCCTTTAGGAACGATTGCAGCGTTTCCGTGGCCTGCTCAACACTGGTATCATAATAGGCCGCGCTGTCTGCCGCCGCTTTCAATGCGCGCTCCATCAGATTCATGCTTTCGGTCGCATCACCGCCGGAAGAGCGAGCAAACGCATAAATTTTGCTGCCGAGTGCGTTCAAGCGCGTCTGCAAGATGCCGGATTCATCAGCTACGCGCCCAATTGCCTTTGTAGCGGTGTCCTGCATATCACCGAAGGTCTGTTCAAACGCGCTTGCCTCTGCCCTCACCTCAGCGGCGGTATCTACACCGACCGCGGTTAACGCTGTTCCGACTGTGGTAACAACTGCGCCAATTTTTGAAGCCGTCTTTATCACAGAGCCGACGTTGTTTTTGACCTTTTCGAACGAGGACGTTATTTTATTTAGGCCGCTGTCAACACCGCTGTCATCAACCGTGATTTTGACGGCAAGGTCAAGTAAATTCATTTTGTCATCTCCTTTCCGAAGATATAGCCTTTGTTGTATGCCTCCTGCGCAAAGAGCGTCGCGGCATATACCAGCGTCCCGGACTGCGCCGCTTCCGGGAAGGGCGGGGCCTGCCGCTCTTTTCCAGCAGCCCCGTCTTCATAGCCCATTCCAAACGCAATAACAAAGTTTTTGTTCATCGCTTTTAAGTATTTCCGCATCCAGACATTGCATTTCGCTCTGTGCGTCATATCATCGCCTCTTTTCAAGCTGGATCCCAACAGAGACCATAATTGCGCCAAAGAACGCACCGACAGCAAACGTCACCGCGCCGCAGATCATCAAGCCCATGTAAGCCCCTCCCTTAAAAATTCTCGACGATCTCGCCGGAAAGCTGCTCCCACCATTCGCCCATGCTAAGCGTTACGCCGGGAGTAGTGCGCCGGTTGCCGCTGCCGCCGCGCCCGCTGCAATAGTTGGCGGCGGTCATCAGACTGTCCCACGCTTTCAAGGTCTTTCCCGTGCCTTTGGCGCAATCCTGCGCGAGAACGGTTAAAGCAACCTTGTCTTTTCGGTCGTCGGCGCTGTCTGCTGCTTCCTTTGCATAGTGACCGATCAGCTTTAGCATGGTCGGGTTTCCGTCGTATCTGTCCGCAAAGCCGAAATAATCATCCACCGTCAGAACGCCGGTTTTCATCAGCTCCACGGCGTTGCTATCAATGGCGGAAGGGTCGGCAAGGTTGCTTGTCTGCACTTCCTTTTCCAATGCGCTGCGAAGTTCTGCGGCCTTTGCATCGAACGCCGCCCAAATGCGCGCGGTTTCCGATCTCATCTTGTTTTCTGCCTCTTGGAGCTGAAGCGTGGAAATCTGCCTTTTCAGCGCGTCCTGGCCTGCGTCCTGCATGGCTTTTCGGGTCTGCTCTACTGCGTTATACGCGGCGGCGTATTCGTTCCGTGCCGCCTTGAAAGCGGCGTCAAGGTCTTTTGCAAAATGGTTGTATTTAGTAGACATTGGTATCCTCCGTTCCTGTGATTTCTCTGAAAACTGCGTAATACTCGCGGTTTTTACTGTCTCGGTTGCTTGCGTTTGCGCCCTCGCTGTTTCTTGCGATAAGCTCGCGATTTTCACCCATGAATTGCTCAATCTCGCGGATAGCGTTGATGTTAGTCAAATCGCGGATCATTCGCTCGATTTTCAAAACTCGCGCCATATCCTGTTTGCTTCCTGTGAACGATCTTAAATAACTCATTTCTTTTTCCTTCCTGCTGCAAAGATGGTGCAGCGCCCGTCTTTATACATCATGCAGCTATCGCTGCAAGTCAAATGCGCAGGCATCGGGCAACGCTTTCCCGTCTGTGCTGTTCCAGGTTTGCACTTGCCGTTTGCGTAAAAGCTGCAATCCTCTGTGCAGCGGGGATATAGACCGCCCTTAAAGGGGCAATCTTTTCTTTGTGCGGTTGGCTCTTCCTGCATCTTCTTATAAATGACTGTTCCAATCGGCACTTCGCCCGCAGAGGTTACAAGGGTCGGCGCATATTCGATGCAGCCCCGGCCAACTTCACGGTATCTCTTGCCGTGCGCGTCAATTAGGGGGTATTCCTTCAAAATGTCCATGTGCTTCCTTTCAGTCCAAATTTGGACAGTTTTCATAGCCGTTGCGGAATACGCTGTCGGCCTCATAGCTGACCTCAAAAAGCGGGGTATGGTAGCCGCTGCTGTCCTTTACAAGTTCGCGGTTTGCATCGTCCAGCGCAAGAAACGCCGGAATGATCTGCTTGTCCCATGTCTGCTTTTCAATGGCCTTGAAGCAATGCGGGCAAGTGCGGGCATAGTTCCCGCTAATAGTAGCACCTGATACGCATGTGATGCTTCGCCCGTACACTTCCCATTCGCCGCCGCAATAGTGGCACTTGATACGCATATAGCCCATGACTTTCTCCTTTCTTTAAGCGCTCTGCCCTCGCTTGCGGTAAATCTCACGGTCTAACGCATAAGCGAGGCTGTCTATACTGTGGTTGTCCCTGTCGGGGAGAGAGGAAAGCATATTGCCGTCCTTGTCCTTTTCGTATTCGTAGTTTGCAAACTCCCGCGCCGCGTTTGGCGTCCTTGCAGGATCAACCACAATGCGCCGGTGTTGCAGCCACTTGATACGATACGCCACGCATCCCGGCTCTTTGTGGCACGCTCTGGCCTGCTTTAAGCCGTGGTCGCGTAGATCGGCTATGCTTTTCGGCTCTGCCGCATCGCAATAAATGTCGCTGTGATCTTGAAAGCACAAGCCGCTTACCGGGGAAAGATAGCTGCTGCCTTTGGTGTCCCCCTCCACAAGCGGGACGATTTCCTCCGCAAGCTGCCGGTTACTCATGCCGCGCTTGTAAATCTCGTTCAGAATGTAGATTGTCTCGTGCTTACGGTCATAGCTGCATCGGATAAAGCAAGCAGGATCGGCGGCAAAGCCGAAGTCCACGCCGGAAAAGAAATATTCCATGTTCGTCACTTCCTCGGCGGTGATCTCCCGCACTTCCAGCGCCGGAAATACCTCCGCGCCGGTGCCGGTTGCCTCTCCCAAGTATTCATGCCGGTATGCCTGCTCGTTGACGGCCTCCAGGCGTTCAGCCTCCGCAATGAAAGCCTCTCCTAACCATTCGGCGGGTATGTCCTTATAGGTGGTGTGAAAGGTGATCCCCTGCGCGTCTGGCTCTGCAACAAACTGATTCGCCCAATTTGCCTTACTAATCGGCGGGTTGAAGCTGCAGAACACTTGCGGGTTTGTCCCTTGCCCTCGCATGACCGATTGCAAAACATTTCGGGCAAAGTTTGCACCGTTCAGCTCCGCAAATTCTTCAAACCAACAATATCGGAAAGTGCCACGCCTGGGCTTGATAGATTTTAGCTTGCCTGCATCGTCCAGCCCTCGAAAAAGGATCTGTGCGCCGGTCGGTCTGTATTCATACATCATCGGGGAAACGGTCGCTTTCCAGAGGTGGGAAACGCCCAGCATATCAATAGCCCATGCGATTTGAGAAAAAACGCTGTCGCGCATTGTCCCCGCCACTTTGCGGAACACAATAGCGTTGCTCTGGCCTGTGGGGTCGCTCTGTATGCCGTCCACGATCTCAAGCGATACGAAAGAGCTTTTGCAGCTCCCGCGCCCGCCCGGTAGATTGTAAAAGCGGTGCTGCCCTGCCTTTATGTCCTCATGCAAGGGGAGATAACACGGGGCTATGTGTTGTTTCACATCTATGTTGTCAAGCAACGCCCTGGCTTCCATCTGCTGTTGTTTAGCTATGTTGGAAGCTCTCACGCGGGATTTTAGGCGGTCATAGTACATTGTCCTCGACCTCCTCCAGTTCCTTTAACACATCGTTAAACTCGGTGAATTTTAAGCCGTAGTCAAGCAGAGTGCGCGCCGCTGTAATGTGGTTCGCGCTCGTTTCTTCATCGTCTGCGACAATGGCTCCCAGCCGGTCTATTGCAGCGGTCAAATTCTGCTGCAACTGCCTTGTTGCCCTATCCATGATCCCCGCCGCCGCGTGCTTGTAAGCTGCTGAAAATTCAGCGTCTTGCAAGCAGCGGTTGATGGTTTTCACACTCACGCCCGCAGCTTTTCCCGCAGCCTCTTTTGTGGGTGTGCTCAATAGTGCGGCGAGTATTCTTTGCTTCTTAGCGTCTATAAATCTATCACCCCTTTTTTATCGGACAAATGCGGTCAAATGCGGCCGTACAGCGTGTGTTCGCGTCGTTTTATTGGTAATACTCCATCAGCGGTTTGCGGATACGCGGGTGCCGCAGGGCTCGTATTGCTTCCCGCCGCGCCCTTGCATCAGGCTTTTGACCAAGCCAAAACTCGCTGATGATCGCCTCGCGCTGCGCATCTGTTAGTTGTGCAAGCGCCGCTTGCACGGCCTGTCGAAAGTCCCGCTGTTCGATATCTTCAAAGGCTTCTGCCGCCGCTTCATCGGCAATCGCATCACCAAGCGTCAGGTCGCTGTCCTCGTCGCCTATCGGCTCGTCCATCGACCGGCAAACAGTGTTGATGGGGTCACATCGCGTCCGCTGTGTTCGCTGCCCGCAAGCCTCTGTAAACGCCGCCTTGAGCTTGATGCCGTACAGCGTAAGAAATTCACCCTTGTTCACATCCCATGTCGGCAGCGTGTCCATGAGGGCGATAAAGGCCACTTGCAGAAGGTCGCTTTCCTCGACACCTGCGCGACCTTCCATTGCCCGCACCCACCTCAAGGACTGCTGCCATGCAAAGCGTTCAACCGCCGTCCAAAGGCTCAGAATGTCCGCCTTGCCAGCCTGTACCGCTGCTGCAATTTCGCTTGTTCGCTTATCCTGTGTGTCAAGTGGTTTTGTTTGCATATCCGCTCCTCCTGTGGTAAAATCAGAATCGACAAATCAGATTCACCACAAGAGGCGCTCTCCCCGTTTGGGGAGGGCTTTTTTTCATACGTGTATGAGAACCGCGCCGCTTCTTCACGGGAAGGGCTGGATAATAGCGCCATTATTGCCTTCTGTTGATTCTACGTCAGTGCCATTTTTTACACGCTCCTTTCTCGGAGAATTACGGAGTTTTGCGGAATACATAGTCATAAAATCCGCAAGGCTCATTGTCACGCGCCACGGCTCACGGCTGCGGCGGTGGAATACAACAGGCATACCATCACCAAATCGCTTGCTGTCCGTCTCTGCTTGCTGCATCCACTCCGAAAGCCTGACTTGCTCGCAGCGCTTCACCTCGATATGGACACCGGGCAAGCCTACAAGGTCAGGGATTTCACCAAAGGACATAGACCCGCCGCGCTCCACGATGTAACCATACTCTCGAAGAATGGCGGCAAGTTCTCTTTCACCGTCTGCACCTTTGCGCTGTGATCTCTTCCCCATTAGTAAAGTTCCTCGTAAAACTTCAATTCACGGATTCGACCGCTGAAAAAGTGGTTTATGTTTCGGTCGCAGTTGCGATATTTCGTAGCAAAATACCTGTCAATCAAGGCGGGGTATGCCTCCGGCTCAATATCAGCATATAGGCCGCCGCTGTATTCCCTGCTGATAAAAGGCATATCCTGACAAATGCGCACGATCTGGCTTGCTTTGATCGGTGCGTGCGCCTTGCCGGTATGTTCTTCGTACTTCTCGAAGTAGTAACGGAATACGCTCAAGGATTCTTCGAGGGTGTACGGAGTTTGCGGGTATACGCTCTCGGTTATTTGAGCGAACTTATCAAAATCAAAAATCAAAACTTATCCTTTCTTGGGGGGTGCGTGTGGAGCGCAAAGCGCGACACCCTTATACATGATTGAACATCGAAGATGTTCCCTTTTACTATTTCTGGTTCTTCTTCTGTTTCTGGTTCTTCTTCTGTTTCTTCTTCTGTGCCATGCGGTACCGTGTGGAACCGTATGGTTTCGCACGGTTATTCCTTCGGAGGTCTGCCTCCTTTTGACCCGTTGTTAATGCGCTGTTCGTATCGTTTCCACGCTTCCTCCATATCAGGGAAAAAGGCTGAAAAAGCAATTTTTTCCATTGGCTGCAAATTATCGGGAATTTCGCAAGTTTCAAGATATTCCCAACAAGCCAAAAGAACGTTAACCGCGGTTTCCGGCGGCAACTGCTTGATAAGTTGGCGCCGCTCAATCTTCAACTTAAACCAACTCGGGTGTTTTTCTTTTACAGTTTCCGGATCAGTTGCCATTTGCTTAAACCTCCATTTCTAAAATCTGGATTTGATAAATTATTTTTTCGGCTCTCCATGCGTTTCCCGTGGTCGTGGCTTTTCCTTTGGCGGTTTCCAACGCAAGGACGTTTTTATACGCTGTGCCGACGTCTGCGGCGGGCAGCTCTAATAGCTTTTCCTTTAGCCGTCTGATCCTGTCTTTCTTTTTTGCCCTTGTGATTTCCTCTCGATAGAGTTCCGCCGCGGCCCTCTCTCCGATGATTTTGGCAAATTTAATGTATTTTCCGGCTAATTCTATTTCTCTCATTTGTTACGCCCTTTCCACGGCATCCGCCGCGCATAGGATTTCTTTCGCTCTGTGCCGCATAGAGCGGACAAAACGCGCCTTTTCTTCCTCGTTCGCGGGGAGATAATAGCCTGTTACGTTATCGCTCAATATGGCCGCTCCCGCTCGTCTCTCAGCGGAGATCATAGCCCGGACGGTTCGCCCGTCGAGGCCGGTCATTCCCTCCAAATCTCGGAGGGGAACGGCGTTAGCCTGCCCGTGGCTCAAAAGGTCAGTTATTTTCATTGGCAAGAAATCTTTCCAGCTCGTCAAGGTTGACAAGCGTATAGGCGTAACTGCCTTTAACGGGCTTGATCGTGCCATCTTTCAGCCAGCGGCGCAAAAGTCGCTCGTTGATGTAGCTTCCGGGGTCTTGCGCCTTGATCTCCGCAACCGCTTTCGGAATAGTTCTAATTCGTACCATGATAAAGCTCCTTTCGGGTTAAAAATAAAAAGTGCCTATCGCTCACGCACTTTTACCATGCGTAAGTAATAGGCACAAAGGCACATTCAAAGGGGGATTTCTCCCCGTTTGTTTTGTCATTCAATTTTCTTTATTATATCACAAAAATCGGGATTTTGCAAGAGTTATGCCCTATTTTTATGCAAAATAGTTTCGCTGATACAATCCGCCGTTTTGTGCCGTGCTTCGTCTATGGCGTGTGCGTATGTGTCAAGCGTCGTTGATACATCGGAATGGCCCAGCATCCCGGCCACGGTCAGAACGTCCACGCCGTTTGAAAGCAAAACGGAAGCGGCGGAATGTCGGAACAAGTGCGGGTTAATATGGGGGAGGCCGTGCCGGTCACAAAATGCGGTCAATTCAAGGTTCACGTTTCCTGGGTTCATCGGCTTTCCGTTCCATCTTGGAAATACAAGGTCGTTATCTTCCCAAAGATCGCCCAGCCGCAGCCGGTCTTTTGCCTGCTCCGCCCATAGCTTGCGCAAGAGGTCAATAGTTTCATCGGGGAGGGCCACGCGGCGGCTGTTGTCGGTCTTTGTCGGCCCGCTCTGTATGCCTGTTTCGGGGAGATAAATCATGCTTTGATTTATCAGAACTTCCCGCCGCGCAAAGTCCACCTTGTCCCATGTCAGCGCAAGGGCTTCCCCTCTGCGGCATCCCGTGGAAATAAAAAAGGTTATCAATGCGCGGAATGGCAGCGTCTCCCCCTCCAGGGCAGCAAGAACGGCTTTAAGCTGCTCCGGCTGTAAAGCCTTGCTTTCACGAACGCGCTTTTTCTTTGGCAGCGTTACACGCTTTGCGGGGTTATATTTGATAATCATTTCTTTGTAAGCTTGTTCAAGCACCGTGTAAATGATTGCGTGATAGTCTCTGATCGTTCCCGGGGATAGTGGTTTTTCGGCTCCCGTTAGGCTGAAAAGATCCTTTCGGCCTAAGTTCTTTTCGATTATGGCGGCGTTTTGGCGGCTGATTGGCTGATTTTTACATAGTCTGCGGATCAAATTACCATAGACACCACACGACCGCGCAAAATCGTTGCAAGTTTCCCCCTCTGGTATAAGCTCTTTGAAGTCCACGGCGGGCAGCGCGTACACTTGCCATCGGCAGGCCCCCGGCTCGGAAAACTTCTTGTAAAGCTCGGTTAGGTGCTTCGGGCGGATTTCCTGAATAGGAATTTGCCCTATATACTCATTGATCCGCGCAGTTTGCCGCCGGACGCGGGCCAGCGTTTGCGGCTTGTCCCCGCGCTGCTCCCTTATGGTGTAGCAGTATGCGGCGTACTCTGCAAAGGTCTGTTTGTTATCTGCTTGAAAGCCGCTCATTAGGTCTTGTTCAAACTCTGTTGCCACGCGCTGCAATTCTCTGTTGAGTTCTCGCGCGGTCATGGGCTTGTCCGGCTTCCATGTCTTATAATGCCTGATTTGCCGGTCGAGGGCATCACGGCCCAGCGTGACCGTGATTTTATACGCCGTGCCGTGTTTCCCCTCTATCTTCCTAATGCTCGCCATTGTTTAAGCTCCTTTCCGATCCTTGATGTTCATAACCCCTTCCCATTTACACCGTCTGCAAAATGTTGTGACGCCATTACAAACGGCATCGGGGGCCAGCTTGTGCAGCTTTTGGCCGCAGACCGGGCAGCAATACCACAACTGCCCGTTTACCAATTTCACCACGCCGCCGCTCTCCTTTCTTGGCGCACATTTGGCGCACAACTTCGGCGAATAGGCGGAAACGGCTTGCAATTTTGGCGCACAATTCAAGGGTTAAACCCTCTCTTTCGCGTAAGTATTGCAACGTTTTGTTTTAATTGGCAAGAATATTGTACATTCTTCGGGCAGTGCTTCACTTGCTGGTCGTATTCACAGAACAGCTTTTCGCCACTCTGGTAAGCAGCGGCGGCAACCGCAGACTGCCGCTGGCTGCGCTGAACAATCGTGATTTCGTTGTGTGGACAGGGCATTTCGTGTCCCTCCTTTCGCTAATTGGTGGACGGGGTGGCGTTTTACCACCTCATTTTGGGCAGAAAAAAAGCAGGAGACCTTTTTCAGATTTCCTGCTCGGTGTGCCGCTGT
>ENA-OVGE01001944-OVGE01001944.1-human-gut-metagenome-genome-assembly--contig:-NODE-1944-length-14768-cov-2.912051_pt1 | contig 14768 bp, 6 predicted proteins | sample MGYA00237769_ERZ505417 | MGnify/ENA primary metagenome ERZ505417 (study PRJEB26158, sample SAMN06016403) | human gut metagenome | biome: human gut; feature: ankylosing spondylitis patient; material... | reverse complement strand
CTCTCCTGCTCATTCTGCCCAAAGATGATCCGCCCCTCATCGGCGTCCACCAGTACGGCCGCCTTGGCCTTGATCTCCAGCGCAGGCAGGGCGTAGGCCTGCGGGGTCAGCATCAGACTGACCATCAGCACGGTCAGCAAAAAAACAGATAGAATACGGCGAATTTTCATAGTAATTTTTCTCCATCTATGCTATAATGAACCTATCTACCATCCGTAAGCAGGAGCCGGCCCTCATGCTCTCCGCCGGTATCAGCGGCCGTCAGCGGGGCAGCCCCCCTCCCGGCCGCAGGGTCGCTTTCCTCTTATTATAACAAAAATCGACCGGGAGTCAACTGCGGAAAAATGGGAAAGATCACAAAAACAGAAAAATATCTGCTGCTTCTGACGGCCATCTTCCTTCTGTGTCTGGCGCTGCTGTATTTCACCGACCACCGCAGCGCCGGCGGCGGGGACTACACCGTCACGCCCCAGTATACAGCGCAGGAGCCGGAGGCGCCCGATCCTCCCGCCGTCCCCGGCAAGGTGAACATCAACACCGCCGACGCCGCCCAACTGGAAGCACTGGACGGCATCGGGCCCACACTGGCCCAGCGCATCGTGGCCTATCGGGAGGAGCACGGCCCCTTTGCCGATATCGAGTCCATCATGGATGTCAACGGCATCGGCGAGGGCATTTTTGAAACCATCCGGCAGCAGATCACCGTGGAGGACGATACATGAAAATACTGGTAGTAGACGACGAAAAGCTCTTGGTCAAGGGCATCAAATTCAATCTGGAGAACGAGGGGTACGAGGTGGAGTGTGCCTATGACGGTGCCTCCGCCGTGGAGCTGGCCCGCAACGGCCGCTTCGATCTCATCATTCTGGATGTGATGATGCCTAAAATGGACGGTATAGAACTTTGCAAACGAATCAAACACAACATCGACGTATCCCATATTCCCATCATATTACTCACGGCCAGCGCCAGTGTGGAAAATGAAGAACGGGGTTACAAAGAAGGTGCGGACGCGTATATGACCAAACCGTTCAAATGGGAAATCCTGACTGCCCGTATTCATAATCTTCTTGCACAAAGGCGGCAGCAACAAAACGAATTCAAACAAAACGCCGAGGCCGAAGCCAAGGACGTTACCATATCGCCGGCCGATGAAGATTTTCTGAACAAGGCTTTACGGTTCGTAGAAAAGAATATGGATAACTCCGAATATTCCGTAGATGAACTTAGTGACGACATGGCCATGAGCCGGGCAACCTTATTCCGCAAGATGCGTTCTGTTATCGGTATGTCTCCTACTGACTTCATAAGAAATACCAGACTGAAACGCGCCGCCCAACTGATTACGGAGGGACGCCTGTCCGTCACGGAAATCGCATATTCTGTAGGATACAGCAGTCCCGGCCATTTCACCAAATCATTCAAAAAAGAATTCGGCGTACTTCCTACTCAATACCACAAAACTTAAAAGAACAGTTCTTTTTTCATAGAATGTAGGTTGCATGGGCTTTCAAATATATCAAAAAAAGCCGGAATGCAACCTACATTCCATTCTTTGCAACGTAAATACCATTCATCCGCGCAAAAAATATCGACTTTTACGGTGACAAATTAAAATATCCATTAATCATAAAAAGCAGAAACAAGCGCACGATGAAAAAACTCTTATTCTTTCTACTCATCACAATCGGATTCTCCCTACAGCACAGCCTTATGGCGAACGAACCGGACTCTGCCTATGTCTTCGCATACGCAACCGATAAGAACGCCGGACGCAACGGCTTGCACTTCGCTTGGAGCACAGACCGGAACACATGGCACTCCATCGGTCCGGAACGCACGTTCTTACGAAGCGAATATGCCAGCGGACGGCACGGCAAACGAATGTTGTCACCTTATTTAATAAAGGGAAACGACGGGATGTGGCACTGCCTATGGAGCGTACATGAAGGATATGCCGTATTTGCCCATTGCGCATCGACAGATTTAATCTCCTGGGGGCAACAGGCATTTCCAACTACAGGAAACACCGGTAATTGCATGAATCCTTCGGTTACATTCTCGCCCACCGGCCAAGACTATCTTATCACATGGAATAGCCTACAGGGGGAAAACACGAAAACCTACAGTTGCCGCACGAAAGATTTCCGTACTTACAGTATTCCACAAGCGGAAAATGTCGCCGTCCCCCACCGACAACAGGTCACAATTAACGGAATCACAGAAAGCGGAACCCTCCACCGTGTGGCATGGAACGAAGTGGAAGCACTCATACAAGCCGACAAAATGGCAAAGTACAAAGCCATCCAAAATGCGGAACGACTGGCCATCAACCCGGAGCTTTTCAAAGACACCATCACACTGAACGTAACGCTACGCCCCGAAGAAAGCAAGAAAATCAGCGATATGCTCATCGGAGTTTTCTTTGAAGACATTAACTACGGGGCGGACGGAGGACTTTATGCCGAACTCGTGCAAAACCGCGATTTCGAATATTCTCCGAATGACATCGGTCGTGAAGAGAACTGGACGGCCACCAATTCGTGGAGCACGGACGGAGAAGGCCTTTCGTTTGACATAGATACCGTGGCTCCGTTGCATGCCCACAATCCCCATTATGCCGTTTTGGACATTAAAGAAAAAGGACATGGACTGGTCAACGACGGTTTCGACGGTATTCCCGTCAAGACCGGAGAGAAATACGACTTCTCGGTTTTTGCCCGCAGTACCAACAACAAGCGGGGAAAAATCATCGTAAGACTACTTGACGAAGACGGAAAAGTCATCGGCGAAGCCCGCACCGGCAAGATTTCCAAAACATGGAATAAGCTCACGGCTGTGGTAAAGGCTACCGGCTCCGCCGTAAACGGGTGCATCGAGGTTATTCCGGACATGGAAGGTGAAGTGAATTTAGATATGGTTTCCCTCTTTCCCCAAAAGACATTCAAAAACCGGAAGAACGGAATGCGTGCCGATCTGGCCCAAGCCATTGCCGACATCCGCCCCCGATTCGTTCGCTTCCCGGGAGGATGTGTAGCTCATGGCAACGGATTGGATAATATATACCATTGGGAAAACACCATCGGCCCGTTAGAAAGCCGCAAACCCTTGCGCAACCTGTGGGGCTACCATCAGACCATGGGGCTTGGCTATTATGAATATTTCCAATTCTGCGAGGACATCGGGGCGGAACCGCTGCCCGTCGTTGCAGCCGGTGTGTGTTGCCAGAACTCTTCCATCGGAGGCGCAGGTCAAATGGGCATCCCCATGGAAGAAATGCCGGAATACATAGAAAGCCTACTGAACCTCATCGAATGGGCTAACGGCAACCCGTCCGAAAGCCCATGGGCCAAGATGCGTGCGGAAGCCGGACACCCGAAACCCTTCAACCTGAAATATCTCGGTGTGGGCAACGAAGACCTCATCACGCCTGTGTTTGAAGAACGTTTCACCATGATATTCAAGGCTATCAAAGAAAAGTATCCGGAAATACAGGTCGTAGGTACCTCCGGCCCCTTCAGCGAAGGCCCGGACTACGTGGAGGGATGGAAGGTAGCCAGCAAGCTCGGTGTCCCCCTCGTGGATGAACATTACTACCAACCTGCAGGATGGTTCCTCAACAACCACGATTATTACGACCGCTACGACCGTTCCAAACCCAAGGTTTACCTCGGAGAATATGCTACACATATCCCCGGCAAAGGCAATAACATCGAGACCGCCTTATTGGAGGCTTACCACCTGATAGGCTGCGAACGAAACGGCGATATCGTCAGCATGACATCATACGCCCCGTTGTTGGCCAAAGACCGACGGACAAGATGGCGTCCCGACCTGATTTATTTCAACAACATGGAAGTCAAGCCCGGTACGAGTTATTACACTCAACTCCTCTTCGGACAAAACTCAGGGAATGAATATATTCCTTCCGTGCTCACCCTGTCGGATAACCGTGACGATGTACGCAAACGCATCGGCATATCAGTAGTGAAAGACAGTCTGAGCCAAGACCTCATACTGAAAATCGTCAACCTCCTCCCGGTCAAAGTACAGGCTAACATAGACCTTGCCGCTTTGGGCATCACCGGAAAACAGGATGCCACGAAAACTGTATTGAGCGGTATGCCGGACGATTGGAAGGCTCGCCCTGAAACTTCGCCCGTCGCCATGGAACCTCAATACCGGGATGAACTGCCTGCCTACTCGCTGACAGTCGTCAGATTAAAAAGCAAACCGTAAAAAAGGGACCATTCATTAAACTTAAAATCATGAAAAAGAAATTACTATTATCCATGTGGGCTGCCTGCTGCCTCACGGCACAAGCCCAACGTATGATGGAAGACCTCAACCGGGGACTCGTAGCCGTACAAACGGAAAAAGGCGTGTTCACCAGTTGGCGTATCCATGGCACGGAGTATTATGACACACAGTACAACCTTTACCGCGACGGCAAGTTGGTAAATCCGGAACCGTTAGACGTATCCAACTTCACCGACCCCGAAGGCACGGCCTCATCCACCTACACGGTAAAAGCCGTAGTACGGGACGAAGAACAAGATGCCTGCGAACCTGCCGAAGTGTGGGACAAACAGTATCTGACAATCCCCATGGGCAAGATGTATTCCCGGCGAGGAACGGACATCACGTTGGACTACTTCCTAAATGATGCCACAGCGGCAGATCTGGACGGAGACGGAGAAATGGAAATCATCGTGAAGCGACTACATAACAACGACGGACTTTTCTATCCGGAAAACGACAGCGCATTCACATTCTTCGAGGCTTACAAGTTGGACGGCACGCGGCTGTGGCAAATAGACATCGGCCCCAATATGATCAGTGCAGGTGAAGTGGAAACCAACATCACGGCTTTTGATTGGGATGAAGACGGAAAGGCGGAGCTGCTGATGCGCGCCATGGACGGCACCATAGTCTATGCTTCGGACGGGACAAAACAAGTAATCGGCGACCCGACCAAAAACTACCGCGACAGCGTGCTGCACACAGCAAACATGACGTATGCCATGGCGGGCGAGGAATACCTTATATATATGGAGGGAGCCACAGCCAAACTGTACAACCCGGCCATGCAATTCCCCCTCAAACGGTTGGAGAATGGCGAAACGGACCTGAACGCCGCATGGGGCGACGGTTACGGCCACCGCGCCAACAAGTTCTTTTTCGGTGCGCCTTATCTGGACGGCCGCCATCCGAGCATCTTTCTGGCACGCGGCATCTACACGCGCCACAAGATGATTGCCTACGATGTGAATCCGGAAACCCACGAACTGGTGGAGCGTTGGAGGTGGCTCAACAATGAACCGGGCAGCCCATGGTTCGGCGAAGGATACCACAACTTCGGCATCGCCGACGTGGACTGGGACGGACGCGATGAAATCGTCTACGGCTCGATGGTCGTAGACGACAATGGCAAAGGACTTTCCACAACAGGTTACGGCCACGGCGACGCACAGCATTGCAGCGACTTCGACCCCTACCGCAAAGGACAGGAGATCTTTGCTTGCAATGAGAACAAGGCCGGTGCCAACTACCGCGATGCGACTAGCAGCCGAGTCTATTATTGGTACCAACACCCGCAAGACTGCGGCCGTTGCATGGCCGGAAAGTTTACCGAAGAGTTCATGGGCAGCCAGATGGCAGCCGGAAGGTCCGGCACCGTCAGTTCGGTAATAGACGAAGCCCTCCCCAATGCCACAGGCCTCTTAGGTGCCAGTTTCCGCATCTATTGGGACGGGGATTTATGCAGTGAATCATTGGACGGCACCAACCTCACCTTCTACAACGGTACCATTACCACGCTCGAAGGCATCCATTCAAACAACGGAAGCAAAGGCACGCCTTCCCTTCAGGCCGACATTTTCGGAGACTGGCGCGAGGAAGTCATCAATCCGTCCACCGACGACCAGTCGCTGATCATCTACACCACAACCATCCCGACGCCTTGGCGAAACTATACCCTGCTGCACGACATGCAATACCGGCAGGCCATCTGTTGGCAGATGTGCGGTTACAACCAACCGCCCCACGTCAGTTACTTCATGGGAGAGACGGAAGGATATACCACCACCCCTCCCCCTTTGATGACCAACGGGCGCACGGAAGTGAAAGATGCTATTACAACCGCCCAGAACGGACAGCACGTGTTATTGGCCGATCCCGAGGGCGGAGAAGTGACAGTCGCCGAAGGCGCATCGCCTTACATCCTCACCGTCAACGCCTTCTCCCATACGGAAGGACATGACAACAACGACAACATCACCACTTCCTACTCCACCTATACGCTCAAAGGCGGTACGTTTGGTGGAGACATGCGCTTGGTGAAACAAGGCGAAGGCATCCTGAACCTGAGCGGCGAACAGACCTATTCCGGCCCGACGGACCTTTGGGGCGGCATCGTGAACTTCACAGGAAAACTCCCCAACAGCCGCGTATGGATGAACCGCTTTGCCGAATTAAACGCCAAGGCTGACTTCGGAAAGGATATCAAGATGGAATACGCCTCCGTGCTCCGCGTAGGAGGAACGGGAGAAGCCGCCACCATCCACGCTGACAGTGTGACCATGCGGTACGGCGCCGTCATGGAATTCGACCTCTATTCCGAAAACACCCAGGCCGACCGCATCGTGTTGGCCAAAGGCCTTTCCCTGGAAACCCTCAACCGAAGCGACGGTCCCGAGTTCCAAGCACCGATATTCCGCTTTACTCCTCACTATCAAAACGGGAAAAACGTGATGGCAGCCGGAAGATACCTCATCGCCGAAGTGAAAAAGATCGACGGCAACGTAGATGACATCCTCCTTCAGGGACTGGAAACTCAAAAATGCCACTTGGAATACGAAAACGGCCAAATATTCCTCGTCATAAAGGAAACGAGAGATGCCACACAAGTGTATTGGGACGGTACCCACACGCTCAATGAATGGAACCTGAATGAAAACGAAAACTTCAACAATGCGGGAGAAGCCGACATCTTCGTTTCCGGCGACGACGTGATATTCGACGATGCGGCCACTGACGCCTCCGTCCGCATCAACGAGAACCTCTACCCCAAAACGGTGACATTCGACAATGACACGAAAACCTACAGCCTAAGCGGCAACGGCGGTATCAGCGGAGAAACGGGACTGACCAAGAAAGGAAACGGAACATTGGTCATCACGAGCACGAACACCTACACGGGAAAAACAACGTTAGAAGGAGGCGTCACTGCCGTCTCGGCTTTGGCTGACTCCATCGTCCGCAAAGGAGCTTTGGGGTGCTATACCAAAGAAATAGGGAACTTTGAAATCAAGAACGGCGCCACCTTGCGCAACACAGTAGCCATTAAAAACGGAGTGCCCATCACCATCGGTGAAGGGGGAGCCGTCTTCCAGACCGACGGCGAACTGACCTTGAACAAGCCTCTATATGGCAATGGCAACACTTTGACCAAAACCGGTACGTCCAACCTGATACTGTTTGCTGCCGACAACCTGAAAAAGACCTATCTGAAAGAAGGTACGCTACAGGCCAAAGGAGAAGGCGTGCTCTTCGGCGATACACTGATTTTCATCGGCAATGCCACTTATCAGGACTTTGACGACGGCAACACCTACAGCCTGAACCTCAATAATCTCAAAGTGGAAGAGGGCGTGACGGGCACGATGCGATGCGACAGCCGCTGCGAGAACCGCATCAAACTTTTCGGAAAAGGTACGCTGAAAATATACGTGCCGTGGATCCGTTCGGATTTCACAGGCGACTGGTCAGCTTTCGAAGGTACGATAGAACCTTCCAACCCCGACAACTGGTTCGCCTTGAACAACAGCTATGGCATGCCCAAGGGTACGCTAAACATCCCGGAACGTACCACTGTAAGCAATACGGCCAAACCTTACACCCTTGGCAAAGTGACCGGAAAAGGAACCTTAACCGGCGACAACAACACTTGGCGTATCGGTTCGTTGAACGAAGATTTCTCTTTCCAAGGCAAGATAGAAGGCACCGGCACGCAACTGATTAAAGTAGGGACAGGCAAGATGAGCCTTACAAATATCCACAGTTTCACCGGAGACTGCACGGTGCAAGAAGGTACGCTCCTCATCAATAACGCATCGGCAACCGAAGGCATGCTGGGCACAGGAAGCGTCACAGTTAAAGCCAACGGAACCTTCTGCGGTCGCGGCAAACTGAATAACGGCGCGTTCACGGTGGAAAAAGACGGCCTGCTGTACCCCGGCGTTTCAGAAACCGCGACTACCGGTACGATAGACTTTTCGGAAAACTCCGTTACCATAGACAAGGACGGCATCCTCTTGCTGAACATCGCCAGCAAGACACGTTGCACCAATTTGACCGGTATAAAAATACTGAATCTGTATGGCATACTCAGACTACATGTCCGCGAAAGTCTTTCGTTGGAAGCAGGCGACGAGTTCCGTTTGTGGGAGGCCAACCGCACGCGTACCCGTACCACTACAACATTTGAACTGGACAGCCCGGGCGAAGGGCTAGAATGGGATACTACCGACATTGAAGACGGTATCGTCCGCGTAAAACTAAGCACCTCTGTCGACGACATCCATGCCGACGAGGAAGTCACTTGCGAAGTCTTCACCGTCGGAGGCGCACAAGTGGGTAGTTTCACCTGCGCCCGCAAGGACATCCGCCGTACATTGAAACAAAGCGGAGCGGCTCCGGGCACCTACATGGTGAAAACCATTCAGGGCAGTTCAACCGCCACAGAGAAAATCAGCATCGATTATTAAACTCCATTCGTGCAGGGGAAAGATTTCCCCTGCCGATATAAAAACCAAACATTATCCATTTAAAAACAAACATTATGAAAAACAGTTTACTGACGGCCATAGCTCTTTGCTGCGCCACATCTTCTACCATGCCTTTGTGGGCATCCGCGTACGAAAATCCGAAGTTGGAAACCGTAGAGCCGAACTTGGCTACCGACGGAACCGGCGGTGGAGTGTACTACGTCTACCATGTAGCCACAAACAAATTCCTCACGAACGGCAATGATTACAACACGAGACTCAGCGTAGGCGACACGGGCCAGGAAGTCACACTGTCTTACGGTGAGGAACGCGCTCCCCTGATGGGCAAAGAACCGGTAGTGCCCGGAAAAGGATGGACTTTCAATATGTTGAAAGCGCAAAGCAACTCCGGTTTCCATGAAGTCTACGCAGGCAGCGAGACAGGAGCATGGGTGGACTGCAATGAACAAGGACACACCCTATGGCAAATCCTGCCGCAAGACAACGGCTATTACCGTATCAAGATTGTAGACCAAGATGCCCAATACGGATTAAGCTCCGCCAACGCTTTGACGATGAACGGTATGTGGGGCACAGACGGTGTGGAATCGACCATCGTATATCCTTTCATCGACCCTTCTCAAGAGGGATACCAGAACGCAGAAACAGACTGGCAGTTCGTGGAGCCGGAAGCATACGAGATTTATCAGGCCAAGAAACTCCTCCTACAGCAACTGGAAACCGCCAGCGAAACAGGCTACACCGACGTGTCGGCTTACGAAACCGTATACAACGACGATAATGCGACGACAAAACAGGTGCAAGAAGCTGCCGAACAACTGCAACAAGCCATCGCAGATTACCAACTGTCCATCGTGGACGAAGAACATCCGGCTGATTTCACCGGAAGAATCCAAAACAACGCATTCGAGTCCAACACCGATCATTGGGACATCAACGGTGAAAGCGTTGGTTACCAAGCTACGCTCTACGCCACCCAAGACCGCCAATACGAGATGAAGAACTTCGTGGAAAGATGGGTTAGAGGCGGCGGCAACCTGGGCAGCTCAATGGACGTTTCGCAAACCCTGAGTGATCTGCCGGCCGGAAAATACCGTCTCTCGGCCAATACCATCGGTTACCAGCAAGGCGACATGGCTCTTACGCCGGAAGGAGTCTACATTTACGCCCGCGTACAAGGGGCTGAATACAAAGGCGAGGCACACACACTGGAATTCGGTGCCATCAGGGGTAACGACGGCTACGTTACCGACGCACCGACCCCACGGTTGGCTACTTTGGAATTCTTCCTGGCGGGCGGAAACCTCACCGTCGGTTTCAAAACCGAAAACACGAATTGCAACTGGGTTTGCGTAGATAATTTCAAACTGGAATATTTAGGACTGGAAGAAGGTGGATTAGCCCGACAACTGGCTCAGACCATCACCGATGCCCAAACATTGAAAAAAGGATACGACGATGCCCAAATCAAATATTCGATAACCAACGGAGAGAAATTCGACCAAGCACTCAGTCTGGCCCAGCAAACTTCAGGAACAGCCGGTGTGGACGAAGCGACTTTAGGCGAAGTCCTTAACGGCCTGATGCTCGCCATGGACACGCTGAACCTCGACGTGGCCGCATACGAGAAACTGGAAGAGCTGACCGGAGAGCTGAATGAAGCTTACGACGCCAGCCCTTACTCCGAAAATGGCCTGATTTCATACGAGGATTTCTTGTATGAACTGGAAGAAATACACGACAACCGGACTTTCAACCCCTTGGAAATAGACAGCATCCAACCACGCGCCGACCGCATGTTCAAAGCCTGTGTATGCGAAGCCCTTATCGCAGGCGACACCCAGAATGCCGACGGGATGGCCTCTAATTTAGACTTCACCGGAAGCAATTCGGGATGGACCAAAACCGGTGACGGAGATTTCAAATACGGCAACAACGTGGCCGAGGTATGGCAAGGCTCCTCTTTCGAAGTGTACCAGGAGCTCACCGGCCTACCCAAAGGTTCTTACACGATTTCCGTGCAAGCTTATAACCGACAGGGTCTCAATGAAGATATCGCTGCCGGATGGAACCAGTCTGACCCGCAAAAAGACGTGCTGTCCTACCTGTTCGGCAACGATGCAAAAGAAAAAGTACGCCACTTGTACGAATTCCATTACGCATCAAACGAAGACTTGGCCAATAACGGTTCACAAATTTCCGGAACGGGAACAGCCATCGACGGACAATGGGTTCCAAACGGCGTAGCCGGAGGAGAGGCCGCCTTTGCCTTCAACGACCGTACCGACTATACGACCACTATTACATGCTATGTGGGCGAGGACGGTAAACTCCGTTTCGGTATCACCATGCCCACCGGCCCGAACTCCAACAACTGGACGCTGTTCGACAATTTCCACATCCAATATCTCGGCGCGACCGACATGACGGGCGCCGTGAGCGCACTCTATGCCAAAATAGCAGAAACCAACACCGCATTGGCAGACAAAGCCATTACGACGGAAGAGGCGTACAACGCACTGAGCCAAGCCATTCAAGATGCCGAGAAAAGCTTGGAAAGCGAACTGACCGAGGAAATCTATACCGCACAGATTAAGGCTCTGGACGAGGCCATCATTCTGAACCGGAATTCGGTGGAAAAGGTAGAGACGTTGCACCAAACGGCCCTTATGTATGACGAACAAATCAACAGCGGAACTTTTGCCGATTACGACGAGGGCATATTGGCCAACGTGGTTTACGAAGTCTTGGATGTCTTCACCCAAAACGGAAAGTTCAAAGACATCCCACAGACCGAACAATACATCATCGAGATGAACGAGGCATACAATCAAATGGTGTACGAAGGCATCGACGTGGGAACGGCTTCCAAAGACACCCCGGCCGATGTGACGGATATGCTCATCAACCCCGACTTCCAGCAAGTATTCGAGGAGAAGGACTCCGTTGCATTCACCGATGCCGGTTGGACAACGGAATTCACGAACGGTAAAAAGGAAGCGAACGACTCCGTATTCGAATTCTACAATACCGACACGTGCCACATCTACCAAAAGGTGTACCGTCTCCATCCGGGATATTACAAAGTGACGCTCTACGGATTCTACCGCGCAGGCGAGGCCGACGTGGCCGCACTGGCCCGCCGGGAAGGCGAAGAACAGCAGAACGCCAAGGTATATGCCGAAACGGAAAGTGCCAACTATTCGAAACCCCTGCCTTCGTTCTTCGAATGCGTACAGAACGGCAAATTCACGGCAGCCGACATCGTACTGCCCGACAGCCTCTTCCCCAACTCGGGACGAGTGTATAATTGCGTCGTCAACGACCGGAAAGGTGCCCGTACGGCCATGAACCAGGGATATTATGAAATGGAATCGTATTTCTATGTCAAAGAAGGTGAAACGGTTCGTCTCGGCGTGCAAAAAACCGACACGCTCGTCAACGACTGGGTACTCATCGACGATTTCCACTTGTATTACCTTGGCGATGGAGAGGCAAACAGACCCGAAGGTTTAGACGACGTAGACATCAGCGACGGCATCAGCGACAACGTAGCCGATGAAAAGAGTATCGTGGTTGGTACCGCATGGTACAACCTGAACGGTATGCGCATATCTCGTCCGACACAGCGGGGAATCTACATCCGTGAGGATAAGATGAGCGACGGCACAAAGAGGACTTTAAAAGTGCTCATCAAATAACCGGATAGTATGGTTTTTCATTATTGAAATTAGGATTAAGTTAATGATTGAACAGGGGCCGAAGTGATTCGTTCCCTGTTTTTTTATTTACATCTTTCCGTTCGGTAGAGAACGTCGAACCGATAAGAGCAGAACGGTAAATCAATCTCAGGCGAATGAAAAATCAATCTCAGCCAAACGATTTTTCATTTGGCGCAGAATGATTCAGCACTTGCAACATACTATTTTACAACAACTTACCACTTCTTTATTTGCGATATGGCAATCGAAACTTATTCTTTACAAAAGGGATGAAGCAAACTCTTGTAGGCTGCGTCCCGCCCTCCTGATCTTAACGCTCCCCGCTTACATACCGGTACACAGCCTCCGAAACATCGGCTATAATCCGGGCAGTGACCTGTTCGCTTTCTTCCGAATCGCGGACCAACACGGCAATACTGTAACGATGCCCGTCCGGAAGGAAAACAAAACCGATATCGTTTGTCCCGATAATCTGTCCCTTTCCGTTACGGTCGCCCGTACCTGTCTTGTGCCCGATAACTGCCTTCGTACCGGCAAGCGGTGCCGGCAGACGGTCGCGACCCGTCTGGCAGGAAATCATGGTTTGCTCTATGAAATCCCGGTATGCTCCCTTAGCCGCCTTACCCGAAACCAACCATTCCAACAAGCGTACCGCCTCTAACGGAGTCGTCCAGTTCCGGTAACAATCCGCCAGATTGCGGTGCATATCGTCCTCCGTGGCTTCAATGGCAAAATCCCGCAAGCCCATGCTGCGCAAATACTCATCCGTAGCAGCCGGACCTCCGAACACCCGGAAAAGGATGTCGCAGGCATTGTTGTCGCTCAGGTGCAAAGTGTACTTCAAAAGTTCGCCCACGGAAAGAGACAGGTTTCCGTCCGGATACTTGTCCCGTAACGGACTGTACGTATCCGGGCGCAAATCGTCCGGCCGGATATGCACCAACGTATCGAAAGAAACACCGCGCTGTCCGCAAACGTCTGCCACAGCCAAAGCCTGGTGGAACTTGAACACGCTCATCATGGGGTAGCGCACGTCATTGTTCACCGTCAGCGTGTCGCTCCCGTCCACTATGACGGCTATTCCGACTTGCGCCTTCTTGTCCGCCACCATACGCCGCAACTGTTCCTGCAAGTCTCCCCACCCGGCCTGCAATGCCAACACCGGACAAAGGCACAAAACGCCCGCCCATATTGTCCGTATCCGCTTTTTCATCCGTCTTTCCCCTTTTACGATTTACTCCAGACCTTGTTCTTTCAACCGCAAACGAATCAAGTCCAGATGGGACATATATCCACTGAAAGTCACGGATATGTTCTCCTTATGAACCTTCAGCACCGCCAATAGGGCTTTCACCGTGCGCGGAAGGTCGGAAGCCGCCGTCGCCTCGTTCAGTTGCAATGTCGCGGGAAGGCGGTCCATCCGCTCTTCAAACCAACGCGTCAGCTCGTCCACTTCCTGTTTCGTATATGCAGGTTTATAAATATGCGGATTCTTTTCCACCGCAGGCTTCTGTTCTTGCTCTTCTGTCATCTTTCGTCATTCATTAAAAATACACGTTCCTAAAACCGTCTCGGCACAAGCATATCCTTCTTCGTACAAGGCCGTCAGTTTCCCGATATTGTCTTCAAGCCGGTCCACCTCGAGTTTTTCGAGCGGACGCACCACCAGAACCTTTCCTTCATCCTCGAGTTGCTCTATCAACTCCAATTGGCGGTTGTAACACTCGCACCTGTGACTGAGCGCCACTCGCAGACGGGGAAAACGGCGATAAATAAAAGAAGGAATACGGATGTCCCGGCCCGTCTTGCGATAACCGCGGTTGCGCGTCAGCACGACCACGTTGCGTTCATAACCGAGCGACATAGCCCGCTCCACCGGTATGGAGTCCACGATACCGCCATCGAGCATCGGCACGCGGTCTACGACGACAACCGGACAGACGTAAGGCAAACTGCTTGAAGCCTTGGCTATCCGTATCAACCGGTTGTAATTCTCTTTCTCCGACAAATAGTCGGCACGCCCCGTCAGGCAATTGGTAGTCACCATCTCGAACACTCCGGGATTGGCCCGGTAAGCCTCGAAATCGTAAGGTACGATACGCTCCGGAAAATCCTTATACAGCAGTTCCTGGTTCAGGATGCTATGCTGCGTCCACAAGAAACGCATACCGATGTATTTGTATTTTTTGAGCATGTCGATATTGCTGTACTTCGCCCGTCCGCGCTGACGGCTCATATAAGACAAGCCATTGCACGC
>ENA-OVGE01001930-OVGE01001930.1-human-gut-metagenome-genome-assembly--contig:-NODE-1930-length-14862-cov-12.924360_pt1 | contig 14862 bp, 9 predicted proteins | sample MGYA00237769_ERZ505417 | MGnify/ENA primary metagenome ERZ505417 (study PRJEB26158, sample SAMN06016403) | human gut metagenome | biome: human gut; feature: ankylosing spondylitis patient; material... | reverse complement strand
CCTCAAAGGGGATGCCCTCGTGGCCGATGACGGTGGTGTGCAGGCTCTGGTAGCCGTTGGGCTTGGGGGTGGAGATATAGTCCTTGAAACGGTTGGGCAGCGGGTGGTACATATCGTGGATGAGGCCCAGGGTGCTGTAGCACTCGGCCAGACTGTCCAGAATCACACGAACGGCGTAAATATCGTAGATCTCATCGAAGGACTTGTTCTGCATGATGGTCTTGCGGTAGATGCCGTAGATGCTCTTGACCCGGCGCTTGATGGTGGCACCCTCGATGCCGCTCTCGATCAGGCGGCGCTCGATGACGCCGGACACCTTGGCCAGAAACTCCTCCCCGGCGCGCTCGCTCAGCATCTTGCTGATGTCCTCGTAACCCACGGGGTCGAGGTAATGCAGGCTGCGGTCCTCCAGCTCTTCCTTCACGTTCAGGATGCCCAGCCGGTTGGCGATGGGGGCATACACCTCCATGGTCTCGCGGGCCTTGTCGCGGCGCTTCTGCTCCGGCCAGGCGTCACCGGTGCGCATATTGTGCAGCCGGTCGCACAGCTTGATGATCATCACGCGCACGTCGCGGCTCATGGCCAGCAGCATTTTACGCAGGTTCTCGGCCTGCAGCTCCTCGATGTTGGAGAACTGGATCTTGGTCAGCTTGGTCACGCCGTCCACCATCTGGGCCACCTCGGAGCCGAACTGTGCGGTCAGGTCGTCCAGGGTGGTGGGGGTGTCCTCCACCACATCGTGCAGCAGGGCAGCAGCGATGCTCTCGGAGTCCATACCCAGATCCAGCACCAGACGGGCCACGGCCAGCGGGTGGCAGATATAGGGTTCGCCGCTGCGGCGGCACACGCCCTTGTGGGCGTCATTGGCAAGGTTATAGGCCTTTCCGATCATGTCCATGTCGTAGGCTCTGCCGCTGGCCTTGATGGCCTCGCAGAGTTTCTCCCAGGTGACGATCTCCGGGCGCACCTCCGAGGGCAGTGCACCCTCCGGGGCATCTGCCGGCTGTGCTGTAGCGGCCACGGTGGCCGTCTCCTGCACCGGCTGGTGCAGATGGGTCTTGGCCGAATACGAATCCTCCTCCCGCACCGGGACGGGGGCAGGCAGTTTCTTTCCCTCAGGCATTTACATTCCCTCCAAACATTTCAGGATCGGGGCGTCGGCAAGGTTTTTCTTGCCGGCCGTGGGCACCAGCTCCCACACTTTGGCTCCGCCCTTTTCTGCGGCAGCGATCAGCCCCACCTGTTCCAGTGCCGTGACCGCCACCAGCGTTTTGCCGGTATTTTCTTCTCCCAGCTTCGCGCACAGGGGCTGCAAATCCTCCGCGTGCCAGCGGCGGGCCTGCAGCTCCCGGTATACCGCGATGATATCGCTGCGGGCCGGGGTGATGAGATTTTTCTGTTCGATTGTCAGCGGGGTGCCGCGGCGCAGTGCCTGCACCAGCGCTGCCTGCTGCGGCATGGCACTGCCAAGACCCGCCGGGTGCAGGTCGATGATGCGGCCCGAAAGCTGCGCGCCACGGGGCGCATCGTAGACCGAAAGATTCAGGGCAGTGTCTACCACGTCGCCCGTGGCATAGGGCAGCTGCTCCGGCCGCATGCCGAACCACACGGCGTACAGGCTGGCATTGCCCTGCCGCAGACGCAGGCGGCTGTGTTTGCCGTCCGACACCGGGTATACCCCGTCCAGCACGGCATTCTGCAGCAGGAACACCGGGGTGGGGTTCTCAGCCCCGAAGGGGGCCAGCTGATCCAGACGGCGCACGGCGTCCACCGTGACCCGGTCCAGATGGATGGACAGATCGCAGGTCAGCGGCGGGATCTGCAGCACGGGGCACTCCCTTGCCGCCCACTCGTTCAGGCGGCGTCGCAGGGCTTCCAGATTTTCTTCCCGCACCGAGAGGCCCGCCGCCATGGCGTGGCCGCCGTAGCGGATGAGCAGGTCGGCGCAGGCCCCGATGCAGGCGTGCAGGTTGAACCCCTGCACGCTGCGGCCGCTGCCCTTGCACTCGCCGTGCTCGTCCACCGTGACCACGATGACCGGGCGGCCGGTGCGCTCCACCAGCCGGGACGCCACGATGCCGATGACGCCGGGGTGCCAGTCCCGGCCCCACAGCAGGATCACACGATCCTCCAGCCGCTCCGGCTGCTGCTCCAGCAATTCCTCAGCGGCCTTGAAGATCTGCAGCTCGGTCTCCTGCCGTTTCGCGTTGATCTCGTTGAGTCTATGGGCCAGCTCCTCGGCGCGGTCCGGGTCCTCACACAGCACCAGCTGCAGGGCCGTCACCGCGCTGTCCATGCGGCCGGCCGCGTTGATGCGGGGCGCAATGGCGTAGCTGATATTCTCCGCTGTGACGGGTTTTCCGGCAAGGCCCACTTCTTCCAGCAAGGCTTCCATGCCGGGGCGGTCGGTCTGCTGCAGCTGCCGCAGGCCGGCCTTGACCAGGGTGCGGTTCTCTCCGGTCAGGGGCATCACGTCCGCCACGGTGCCCACAGCGGCCAGGTCGCCGCAGTAATCCAGCATTTCCTCCGGGGTGCAGTCGTCCAGCGCGGCGCACAGCTTAAAGGCCACGCCTGCGCCGCACAGCCCTTTGAAGGGGCTGGTATCGTCCTCCCGGCGGGGGTCCACCACGGCCACTGCCTTGGGCAGGGTCTCGGGCGGCAGATGGTGGTCGGTGATGATAAGGTCGATGCCCAGCTCTGCGGCAAAGTCGGCCTCGGCTACAGCGGAGATGCCGTTGTCCACCGTCACGATGAGCCGATAGCCCTTGTCGTGGATGGACTGGATGGCGTTGCGCGACAGGCCGTAGCCATCGCCATCGCGGCTGGGCAGCATGCACTTGACGGCGGCACCCATGCCCTTGAGGTGCTGATACAGCAATGCCGTGGCAGTCACGCCGTCCACGTCGTAGTCGCCGAACACCACGATGGTCTCGCCATTGTCGATGGCCTGCCAGATGCGCTGGCAGGCTTTTTCCATATCGGTGAGCAGAGCAGGGTCGCTCAGCTCCTCTTCCCCGGCCAGCAGGGTGAGCGCGTCGGCCGGGTCGGTGATGCCGCGGGCCGCCAGGATGCCGGCCAGCAAGGCCGTCTCCTTCTGCTGTGCTGCCAGCGTGGCGGCATATTTCTGTTCGCTCCAGGGCTCCTCGTCCATGGCGCTGTATTCCAATTCTTCGGTACGCTGCTCCGCGATGGCATGGGTCAGCTCCCGGACGGCAGCGCGGTCCAGCGTTTTCAGGTCCCAGGCACGGTAGGTCATTGGAAATCCCTCCCGGTCAGGCCGTCGTTGGCCAGCATTCCCTGCAGGGCTGCGATCTCGCTGGAAACATCCATGGCCACGTCCGACAACAGATTGTCGTAGAGGTTGTCAAAGGCCTGGTTCAGCGTGTGCAGGATGCCTGCAATGTCCCGCCGGATGCTCTCGGCGTTGGCTCCCTGCTGGCCCTGCACGTCGTTGTAGGTGTACAGCAGCTTGAGGGTGGTGGGGATATAGTATTCCGCAAAGCGGCGGGCCTTGGGCAGGCTCTCCGGGTGAGCTTCCAGCCAGTCGCAGATGGCATTGGCCGTCTTTTGCATATGGTCCAGCTCGTCGCGGGCCAGCTCGTCCTGCATGAGCTGCTTTTCCTGCTCCAGCACAGCGGCAAAGCGGCGGGCCGTTTCCAGATTGAGAGGCGTTTCCTCGCGCTGCTCCGGAGCCGGTTCCGGCTGCGGCTGTGCCTGGGGTGCAGCCGCCGTTTCCTGGGCGGCGCGGTAATCCTCCGCCGTCAGATAGAGTGTTTCCGTTTTTTCATCCAGCCAACCGTTCAGCCAGCCTTTGCGGATGTACTTTTGCAGCTTCTTCAGCATTTTTTTCCGGTTCTGGTGGACGAGGTCGGCCAGCATCCGAACCGAAAGGCCCTGGTGGTAGTCGGTGGTATCCGCAAGATCGGCGAACTGCCCCAGCTGCTTTCCAGCTTTCACCCAGGCGGAACCACAGGCCGTCATCCAGCCAAAGCCCGCCGTGGCAAGGCCCAACACGCCGCTGACGATGCCCAGCACGTTGTAGGCGGTGTTCATAACGTAGCCCGTGCCCGTCATCAGGATGCCGCCGTCCTCAGCAGTCGACACCACAACGTCGCCCAAAGCAGTCGGCGAAATAATGCCCAGCCCGATGAGGCAGCCCAGCGTCCCCAGCCCAAAGATCACCATGAAGGTGATGCCCACGGCCAGCAGGGCTGCACCGCCGCTCTGGCGCTTTTTGCCGTCTGCACGCAGCAGGTCTACGGGGGTCTGCTCCCCTTTCAGGCCAAAGATCTGTCTGGCCCACTGGGGCATCCCGCCCGCGTTCCGGGGCCCGGTTTTCTGTGCCTCCTGCTGGGCTTTGTAGTATTCGTTCCGGCTGTTCCGGAGGGCTTTTCCCGCTTCCGAGATGCCGAAGTTGGCCGCATGGACGGCTGCTTTTCCCACATCCCAGGCCCGGTCGCCGATCTCCATGCCCCGGCCCTCAAAGCCATGGGCAAAGGCGTCGGTCATGGTGTCGCCAAAGGCGCGCAGCTGGTCCTCCAGCTCCTGCTGCACCTGACGGCCCTCGTCCTTGATCCGGTTGTCGTTTTCACGATCGTTCATCAAATTCTTCTCACCCTTCTGCCGGTGCATACCGGCTGATGATGGCGCGGGCCACCCGCAGGCCATCCACGGCGGCGCTCATGATGCCGCCCGCATATCCCGCGCCCTCGCCGCAGGGGTAAAGCCCTGCCAGCTGGGTGCACTCGAAGTTCTCTTCCCGCTTCAGCCGCACCGGGCTGCTGGTGCGGGTCTCCAGGCCGGTGAGGATGGCATCCGGTGCGGTGTAGCCCGCGATCTTGTGCTCATAGGCACGCAGACCGGCCCGCAGGGTGTCGGCCAGCTCCGCAGGCAGCAGGCTGCCCAGGTCGGCGGCGGTCACACCGCGGTCATAGGTCGGTTCCACGCTGCCGATGTGCAATTGGCCTTTGCCCTCCAGAAAGCTCCGGATGTTCTCGGCCGGGGCGGCGTAAGGCCCGGCCGCACGGCCTGCCGCGTAGGCCTTTGCTTCCAGCTCCCGCTGGAACGCGATGGCCTGCCGGGGGTCGTTTGCAAAGTCGGTGCCGTTCACGCTCACCACCACGGCGGCGTTTGCATTTTTGCCGCTGCGGGCATGGTAGCTCATGCCGTTGGTCACCACACGGCCTTCCTCACTGGCCGAGGCCACCACCTGCCCGCCGGGGCACATGCAGAAGGTATACACGCACCGCTCCCCCACATGCTGGGACAGCTGGTATTCGCCGCGGGGCAGGGCCGGGTGGCCTGCCGCCTCGTGATACAGGCTCTTTTCGATCTCGCTCTGCAGATGCTCTGCGCGGAAGCCCACGCTGAAGGGCTTGCACTCCAGCACAAGGCCGCTGTCCATGAGCATGGCAAAGGTATCGCGGGCCGAATGGCCCACCGCAAACACCAGTGCTTCGCAGGCAAAGGAACCATCCGTTGTGAAAATTCCGGTAATGTGTCCGTTTTTCTGTTCCAGACCGGTGAGGGCCGTGTTGAAATGCACCTCACCGCCCAGGGATTCGATCTCTTTGCGGATGGAGGTGATGACCCCCCGCAGCAGGTCGGTGCCCACATGGGGCTTCTGCTTCCAGGCGATCTCCGCCGGGGCACCGTGCTGCAAAAACACTTCCGTGACAAGGCCGCACAGCTCGTCACCGATGCGGGTGGTCAGCTTGCCGTCCGAGAAGGTGCCTGCGCCGCCCTCACCGAACTGGATGTTCGCGTTGGGGTCCAGCTCGCCGGTGGCGGAAAAGTGTTCCACCGCCTGCACCCGCTCGTCCAGCGCCGGGCCGCGCTCCAGCACGATGGGCCGGTAGCCCTGCCGGGCCAGCAGCAGCGCCGCAAACAGACCGGCAGGCCCCAGGCCGCACACCACCGGGCGGTGGGGCAGCTTCTGCGTGCCCCGTTGCACCCGGAAGTCGGTCCTGCTGTGCAGGGACACGTTGGCCGATGCCCCGGCGAAGGCGGGTTCTTCGGCTTCGTTTTTCAGGGTGACAGCCACGGTGTACACCAGCTTGGGCTGGCCGCGGCGGGCGTCCACCGACAGCTTTGCCACGCCCAGATGCTGCACCTTTGCGCGGGGGATGCGTGCCTCCCGCAGGGCCTTTTCAAATGCCTGCGGTTCCCCGGCGGAGAGCGGCAGACGGATGTTGCGAACGAGAATCATAGTACAGTGTGTTCCTTTTTATCAGTTGCTTTCAATGCGGCACTGCAGCACATAGCTGCCCAGTGCAAAGATCCTGCCGTTGGAGGGCACATACAGGCGGCAGGCAATGTTCTGCTGGCCGGTGGCCACCGAGAAGTCCTCTGCGTCGATCTCCACGACCACCTGTTCCGGGGTCAAGGTCTCCAATGCAGCCTTCGGGCCGCAGAGGGTCACGTTCATCAGCCGTTCGGTCTCCACTGTGAGCTGATAGGTGGACGGCAGATTCACCACCTGCACACAGCTGGAAGGCAGGTTCATGGTCTTGGTCTCCAGACCGGAGCAGTCAAAGCTGAGGGTAATGGTGGAAATGTTGTCCAGCAGGTAGATGTCGCTGGGCAGCTCAATGGGCAGCTCATAGACCTTGTTCAGCGTGAAGGTGGACAGGTCGATGGTGCCGATGGACAAGGTGGACAACGCGTCGATCTTTTCCGCCGGGCCGGCCACCTTGAGCTGCTTGCGGCTGAGCTCATACACCAGCACCGACTCGTCAAAGTCGCGGGGCGCGTTGATGAAGCTCACGTTCACCGGCAGGGTGGCCATCTTGTACACCTGCAAGGTCACGTCCACGCTGCTTTCTTCCAGCTCGGTGTACTCAAAGTTCACTTCCGTGCCGCCGGAGGTGTAGAACCGCAGCGGCGTTGCCAGGGTGACCGAGCTGTCCAGCTCGCCGGAGTAGGTCACCTCGGCGGTGCAGGTGGTCACCTTGTCCAGCTCACTGCTGGGGCCGGACAGAGTGACCATATCCTTGGACACCTCGGTGCTGTAGAGGATATACCCGTCCGAGATGGCCAGGTAATTGGTGGTCACGGTGACGGGAAGGGTCTTTTCCTCCACCACATCGAACACCACGTCCACCATGTTGTCGGAGCCGTCGATGGTCACGGTAACGCCATTGAGCATGCCGTTGGCCCCCCGCACCAGCAGGCGCAGGGTCTTTTCACCGCTGTCCCGCACGCTGGACCAGTCCGGGTAGACCACAAAATCAGAGGCCGTCAGGCTGCCGATGGTGTAGCCGTCGCCGGAGATCTTCAGGTTCACGGTCTTATCCTCGGCGCTGACGATGCTCAGGCCGCGGGAGGTGTAAACGGAGGAATCATAGGTGTAATCCACCGGGACGTTATAGATGGTATTGGTGGTGCCGGGCTGCACGATGATGGTCACGATCATCCAGGCCACGATGGCACCCAGGATGGACAGTGCCAGCCGGATGCGGCGGTCGTCCAAAAAGTTCTTTTTGTGGGGAACAGCAGGCTTTGCGCCGCTGGTATTCTTGGGTTGATTGGTCATTGCTGCTCGTCCTCCCCTTTCTGGCTGACCCACTTCATCAGGCCCTTTACGCGGTCCTTCCAGGTGTCCGCGGTGCTCTTTTCCACCGTGGGCTCCTTGGGGATCATCTCGTCGATCAGGCGGGTATACAGGGTCTGGCGGTCAAAGTGGCGGATCAGCACGCCGTTCTTGGCCATGGAGATGATGCCCGTCTCCTCGCTGACCACGATGGCAATGGCGTCCGAGTTCTCGGCGATGCCCAGGCAGGCGCGGTGGCGGGTGCCCATGTCCTTGCCCAGATCCAGGTTGTTGGAAAGCGGCAGCACACAGCCCGCTGCCTTGATGCGGCCGTTCTCGATGATGGCGGCACCGTCGTGCAGGGGGGTGCCCTCGTAGAAGATGGTGCCCAGCACTTCCAGATTCACCGCGCTGTTCACCGGGGTGCCGGTGCGCACGATCTCCGACAGGTTGGTGTGGCGCTCCAGCACGATCAGCGCGCCGGTCTTGGTCTCGGAAAAGCGCTCCGCCGCGTCGCAGATGGCGATGATGGCGCTGCGCCATGCCCCTTTCAGGCTGGGGTCGTTGTAGCGGCCTTTCACGTTGAACAGCTTTGCGGCCCACTGGTCGGTCTGGCCCATGCGCTCCAAAGCGCGCCGGATCTCGGGCTGAAACAGCACCACCAGAGTGAGCAGGCCCACCTGCAGCAGCGAGTTGAGCAGCCAGGTGACCGTGCGCATGTTCAGCGTTTCGGCCACCAGATAAACCGCCATGACCAGCAGCGCGCCCTTGAACAGCTGCCCGGCGCGGGTGCGGTTGACGATGCCCAGCAGCTGGTAGATCAGGAACGCAATGATGATGATATCCAGCAGGTCAACGAGCTTGAAGGTCTGAAAATTGGCAATGATCGCATTCAGTGTCATGGACGCACACTCCTGTTACCGTTTTTCGATCAGGGCGACGGCGTGGGCGGCAATGCCCAGTCCCTCGCCGGTAAAGCCCAGATGCTCTTCCGTGGTAGCCTTGACGCTCACGGCGTCCACCGGCAGGCCGAAGGCCGCCGCCAGATTGGCCCGCATGGCCGGGATGTGCGGGGCCAGCTTAGGCCGCTGGCAGAGGATGGTTGCGTCGATGTTTTCCACCCGATAACCGTGCTCCGACAGGATGCGGGCCACATGGCGGGCCAGCTCCAGGCTGTCGGCCCCGGCATAGGCGGGGTCATTGTCCGGGAAATGCTGGCCGATATCCCCCAGCGCCGCCGCACCCAGCACGGCGTCCATCACCGCGTGGGCCAGCACATCGGCGTCCGAGTGGCCCAGCAGGCCCTTTTCAAAGGGGATCTCCACGCCGCCCAGGATCAGCTTGCGGCCTTCCACCAGGCGGTGCACGTCATAACCATGTCCAATGCGCATTCTCGTTTCCTCTTTCTGTACCGGGCGGGGCAGGTCCTCCCGCGTGGTGATCTTCAGGTTGGCGTAGTCACCCTGGGTGAGCTGCACCGAGCGGCCAGTGAGCTCGAACAGGCTGCAGTCATCGGTGACCAGCCGGGCTTTTTCGGCGTCCAGCTCCTGCAGGGCGGCCAGATACTGCGCCCGGTCAAAGCACTGGGGCGTCTGCACCGCATACAGGGTGCTGCGGTCCGGGGTGCTGTGCACAAGGCAGGCTTCCGGCACCGTTTTGCCGTCACCGGGCACGGCCTGCTTGATGGTGTCCTTGACCGGCACTGCCGGGGCGGCGGCTCCGCAGCGGGCAGCGGCTTCCAGCACCGCCGCGATGACGGCCGGGCTCACAAAGGGCCGGGCTGCGTCGTGCACAGCCACCAGCTCCCCGTGGGCTGCCAGCACGCCATTCTTGGCGCTCTCGGCGCGGGTGGCACCACCGGCCACGATCTGCACCGGCTTGGTGCAGCCAACGGCCTGCTGCTCCACGAAAGCACGGTTTTTGCCCGCCACCAGCACGATCTCGCCGATCTGCGGGCACTGGTCAAAAGCGCGGATGCTGCGGTGCAGCACCGTTTCGCCGCCCAGGTCAAAGCTGAGCTTGTCGAACCCCATCCGGGTGGAAGAACCTGCCGCCACCAGCACGGCCGAAATCGTTTTTTGCAATCTGCACACCTGCCCCTGCTGCCGCCGCGCCGGTGTTTCCGGCTGCGGCTGGCTATAATAAGTCATCTTTTATTATAGCGTATCGGCCCGCAAACTGCAACCGGTTCCGCCCAGCAAAAAAGCCCTTTTGCACCGCCGGGCAGGCGGGTGCAAAAGGGCTTTGGGACCTTATTTCAGTGCGGTTTATGCCAGGATGGGCTCAATGGCAGCAGCCAGGGCATCCTTCTGGGCCTGGGCCTCGGCCAGATCCTTGCCCAGGGTGGTGAAGTAGGTCTTGATCTTCGGCTCGGTGCCGGAGGGACGGACTACCACAGTCGCACCGTTCTCCAGTGCGTAGATCAGCACGTTGGCAGCCGGCAGGCCGGTCTCCTCGGGCTTCTTGTAGTCGGTGACCTTGACCACCTTGTGGCCGGCCAGCTCGGTGGGCGGGTTGTCGCGCAGCTTCTGCATGATGGACGCCATCTTCTCCATGCCGGTCAGGCCGGGGAATTCAAAGCTGTCCACCTTGTTCAGGTAGCGGCCGTACTCCTTGTAGATCTCTTCCAGACGCTGCTTGATGGAGGAACCGATGCTGCGGTAGTAGGCAGCCATCTCGCAGATCAGCATGGAGCCGATGACGGCGTCCTTATCGCGGACATAGGGGCCTGCCAGATAGCCGTAGCTCTCCTCGAAGCCGAAGATGAAGCGGTCCACTTCACCGGCAGCTTCCAGGTTGGCGATCTGGTCGCCGATCCACTTGAAGCCGGTCAGCACGCTGCGCATCTCCACGCCGTAGTGGGCGGCAATGGCATCGGCCAGCGGGGTGGACACGATGGACTTGACAGCCACAGGATTCTTGGGCATGGTGCCCTTCTCGATGCGGCCTGCGCAGATGTAATCCAGCAGCAGAGCGCCCATCTCGTTGCCGGATACCAGCTCATAGCTGCCATCCGGGCACTTCATGGCAATGCCCACGCGGTCGGCATCGGGGTCGGTGGCCAGCATCAGATCGGCACCAGTCTTGGTTGCCAGCTCCAGACCCAGCTTCAGAGCCTCGAAAATTTCGGGGTTCGGGTAGGAGCAGGTGGTAAAGTAGCCGTTGGGGTACTCCTGCTCGGGCACGATGGTGATATCGGTGATGCCCATATCGTTCAGCACATGAGTGACAGGCACCAGACCGGAACCATTCAGCGGGCTGTACACCAGCTTCAGGCCGGCAGTCTTGCACAGGCCCGGGCGCACCTGACGGGCCTCAATGGCATCATACAGTGCCTTCTTGCAGTCGTCGCCCACAAAGCGGATCAGGCCCTGCTCCACGCCCTCGGCAAAGGAGATGTACTTTGCACCGGTCAGCACATCCGTCTTCTGGATCTCATCGTACACGATGGCGGCAGCATCATCGGTCATCTGGCAGCCATCCGGGCCGTAGGCCTTGTAGCCGTTGTACTTGGCCGGGTTGTGAGAAGCCGTGACCATGATACCAGCATTGCACTGGTAGTAACGGGTAGCAAAGCTCAGTGCAGGCACAGGCATCAGAGCATCGTAAATGCGCACCTTGATACCGTTTGCCGCCAGAACGCCTGCGGCGGTCTTGGCAAAGATATCGCTCTTCAGGCGGCTGTCGTAGCTGATGGCCACAGTCTGGCTACCGCCCTGAGTCTTGACCCAGTTTGCCAGACCCTGCGTGGCCTGACGCACAACATAGATATTCATACGGTTGGTGCCAGCGCCCAGAACGCCGCGCAGACCAGCGGTGCCAAACTTCAAAGCCACAGCAAAGCGGTCCTTGATCTCATCATCATTTCCCTCGATCTTGGCCAGCTCCGGCTTCAGATCAGCGTCTTCCAGCTCTGCAGCCATCCAGCGCTTATATTCATCCAAATACATCTTGCACACCTTACCTTTTGTAAATTTTTCCGCAAAAAAGAACAGGTTTAGTTAAACCTACTTATAATATAAACTCTCCGCGTTCATGTGTCAATTGCGTAATCTGCAACAAGATTTGCAGTTCAAAACCGGCATATGGCACAAAATTCCAAGTTTTTCCCGGTAAAGTCGGGAACTATCCCGGCCTCGCCTGCATTTTCCAGCAGTTCATAACTCTGGCCTGCATCGTCCAGAACGTCCAGCCACTGCTCCAAACCGATGCTGTTTTCACACAGGTAGCGCAGCAGCTGCATTGCCCGGGCAAAACTGTCCTGCAGCAGCACCGCGCTGCGGCGCACCCGGCCATCCTGCTCCTGCCGCAGCTCCATTACAACGCCCTGCGCAGCGGCAGCGCCGCAATATACAAGGGTGTGGGCATGCTGCAGCCCTTCCAGTTCTGAATATGTACGGATATAGCGGCAGTATTCTTTGCTCATCATGGAAAACTCTCTCCTCTCTATCGCATTGACATCTTTCCTGCCCTTTACTATAATGAATTCAGAAGTATTTTTGTGTCGAAGTATGGCACAATCATCCAATATTTTCCACTTTTGCCAATTCTTTTCCGTCATATCATCCGCTGGGATAAGGGAGAACAACATGTATTCTGTTACCAGAAGCTTTGGTCTGAACGGCCTGAGCGGCTTTGCCGTGGCAGTGGAGGCCGACATTTCCGGCGGTCTGCCCGCCTTTTCCATCGTGGGCCTGCCGGATTCCGCTGTGCGTGAAAGCGCCGACCGTGTGCGCGCCGCCATCAAAAATCTGGGCTTCAAGTTCCCGGACCGGCGCATTACCATCAATCTTGCCCCGGCGGATGTGCGCAAGACCGGCCCGGTGTACGACCTGCCGCTTCTGCTGGCAGTGCTCACTGCCAGCGGCCAGCTGGAGGATGTGCCTGCCGACGCGGCATTTCTGGGCGAACTGGCACTGGACGGCACCTTGCGGCCGGTTTCCGGCGTGCTGCCCATGGCGCTGGCTGCAGCAGAAAATGGCACCCACGCCCTGTATGTACCTGCCGAGAATGCCGCCGAAGCAGCCGAGGCCTGTGCCGACAGCATGGCCGTCTACCCCGCCCACACGGCACGCGAAGTTGTAGATGCCCTGCGCGGCATCTCCCCGCTTGCCCCGGCGGCTGTTGTTCCCTTTGACCCTGCAGACGCATGGGCACAGGTGCCGGATTTTGCGGACGTGATGGGCCAGTCGCTGGCGCGGCGTGCTATGGTCATTGCTGCCGCAGGCGGACACAATGTTTTGCTCATTGGCGCACCCGGCACCGGCAAATCCATGCTGGCAAAGCGTCTGCCCGGCATCCTGCCGCCGCTCACCCGCGAGGAAGCCGTGGAGACCACTAAAATTTATTCCATTGCAGGGCAGCTGCCGCAGGGCCGGGGCCTGATCTCTGCACGGCCTTTCCGCAGTCCGCACCACTCGGCCAGTGCCGCGGCTCTGGCTGGCGGCGGCGCACAGTTCCGGCCCGGCGAGTGCAGCCTTGCCAACTGCGGTGTGCTGTTTTTAGACGAATTGCCGGAGTTCTCCCGCGAGAGTCTGGAAGTGCTGCGCCAGCCGCTGGAAGACGGCCAGATCACCGTGAGCCGAGCGGCAGGCAGTGCCACCTATCCCAGCCGCTTCCAGCTGGTAGCCGCCATGAACCCCTGTAAGTGCGGCTACTACGGCCACCCCACCCGGCAGTGCACCTGTTCGCCCAGTGCTGTGCGGCAGTACCGCAGCCGTGTGTCCGGCCCGCTGCTGGACCGCATCGACCTGTGCGTGGAGATGGACCCCATCGCCTTTGACGAGCTGCACGCCGTCGTCCCTTCCGAGAGCAGCGCCGATCTGCGCAAACAGGTGCTTACCGCCCGGGCCATTCAGGCAAAGCGCTATGCCGCCCCGGGTTTTGAGGGTGTGCTCTGCAACGCCCAGCTCACCGCCGGGCAGGTGCGGCGCGTCTGCCGCATGACCCCCGCCGCCGAGCGGCTGCTGCGTGCCTCCTACGACGCTTTGGGCCTTTCCGCCCGCGCCCATGACCGCATCCTTCGGGTGGCCCGCACGGTGGCCGATCTGGCAGGCAAACAGCTGCTGGATGAGGACTGTGTGCTGGAAGCCCTGCAGTACCGGGCACAGGAAAAAGTGGAAGTATAAGAGCTTCTCCGTCTTTGCTTCGCAGATCCGCCTTCCCCGAAAAGAGAAGGGTTTGTGCAGCTTACCGTTACGCGCAAAAAAGCCATCTGTATCTTTCCAAATGCTCAATACGAGCAGAAGATCACAGATGGCTTTTTATAATTGCTTTTTAGAATCTGCGCCATGTATCCGGCAGGAACAGCACCAGCATCGGGAAGATCTCCAGACGGCCGGCCAGCATGTCAAAGATCATCACCAGCTTTGCGGGGTTCGTAAAGCTGCCAAAGTTCATCATGGGGCCTACCTGCGCAAGGCCCGGGCCGATGTTGTTCAAAGTAGCTGCAATGGCTGTGAAGTTCGTCACCATATCAAAGCCATCCAGACTGATGAGCAGGAAGGATACCACGAAGATGAAGAAATACGCGCCCATAAACACATTGGTGGTGCGGATGGTCTCGTGGTTGAGCAGCTTGCCGTCCATGCGGACGGGGGCCACCACCTGCGGGTGCAGTGCCTGCTTGAGCTCCTTGCCCAAGGTCTTGCCCAGAATGAGGAGGCGGCTCACCTTGATGCCGCCGCCGGTGCTGCCTGCGCAGGCACCAATGAACATGAGCACCACCAGAATTTCTTTGGAGAGGGTGGGCCACAAGTCAAAATCGCAGCTGGAAAAGCCAGTGGTCGTAATGATGGAACCCACCTGAAAGGCTGCCTGACGCACCGCTTCGCCAAAGCTGTTATAAAGGCTGTAGATATTGGCCGTGATAATGCCAATTGCCACCAGAATAATGGCGAAGTAGCCGCGCACTTCCTCGCTGATGGCGCGGTTGAATTTGCGCAGCAACAGCAGGAAGTAGGCATTGAAGTTGACACCAAACAGGATCATGAAGATGGTTACGACCCACTGGATGTAGGGAGAAAAGCTGGTAAAGCTGTCGTTCTTGAAGCCGAAGCCGCCGGTGCCCGCCGTACCGAAGGCCGTGAGCATGGACTCAAACAGCGGCATGCCGCCCAGCAGCAGGAATACCACCTCCAGCACGGTGAGTGCAAAATAGATGCTGTACAGGATCTTTGCGGTAGACTGCACCTTGGGCACCAGCTTATCCACCTGAGGGCCGGGGCTTTCTGCCTTCATCAGGTTGACGTGGGAGCCGCCGGTCAGGGGCAGCAGCGAGAGCAGGAACACCAGAACGCCCATGCCGCCGATCCAGTGGGTGAAGCTGCGCC
>ENA-OVGE01001926-OVGE01001926.1-human-gut-metagenome-genome-assembly--contig:-NODE-1926-length-14905-cov-13.533670_pt1 | contig 14905 bp, 10 predicted proteins | sample MGYA00237769_ERZ505417 | MGnify/ENA primary metagenome ERZ505417 (study PRJEB26158, sample SAMN06016403) | human gut metagenome | biome: human gut; feature: ankylosing spondylitis patient; material... | reverse complement strand
TAAAATAGTAAGAGGGAGAGCTCCTTGCGGGGCTCTCCCTCTTGGTTTACAGGTGCAGATATTTTCCGGTGATGCTGGCGGGATCGGCGGCCACCTGCTCCGGTGTGCCGCAGGCCACGATGCGTCCGCCGCTCTCGCCGCCGCCGGGGCCAAGGTCCACGAGATAGTCGGCGTTTCGGATCACATCCAGATCATGCTCAATGACCACCACAGTGGCCCCGCTGTCGATGAGACGCTGGAATACGCCCAGCAGAGTGCGCACATCCAGCGGGTGCAGGCCGATGGTGGGCTCGTCGAATACAAACACGGTGTCAGCCTGCCCTTTGCCCATCTCGCTGGCGAGCTTGAGCCGCTGGGCCTCCCCGCCCGAAAGGCTGGGCGTGGCCTCGCCCAGAGTCAGGTAGCCCAGCCCCAGGCTGGAAAGCGTCTGCAGCCGGCTGGCCACCAGCTTGAGGTCGGCACAGGCGGCAAGGGCTTCGTCCACGCTCATCTCCATCAGGCGGGGCAGGCTCTCGGCCTGGGTGCCGTCCTTCCGGGTGCGGTAGAGGGCGGCGGCATCCTTCTGGTAGCGGGAGCCGCCGCAGTCCGGGCAGGTGATCTCCACATCCGGCAGGAACTGGATGTCCAGGCTGATGGTGCCGGTGCCGTCGCAGCCGGGGCAGCGCAGGCGGCCCGTGTTGTAGGAAAAATCGCCCGCCTTGTAGCCCTTCTCCCTGGCAAGGGGGGAGCGGGCGTAGATCTTGCGCAGCTCATCGTGGACATTGGCATAGGTGGCCACCGTGGACCGCACATTGATGCCGATGGGCGTTGCGTCAATGAGCTTGACCTGCGCAATGCCCGGTGCAGTGATGCTTTCCACATGGGCGGGCAGCGCTTCGCCCCTGGCGGCGGCCTCCAGCGCGGGGATCAGGCTTTCCAGCACCAGCGTGGTCTTGCCGGAACCGGACACGCCGGTCACCGCAATGAGCCGCCCCTTGGGCAGCCGGACTTCCAATGGCTTGACGGTGTGGATGGCCCGGGTGCGCAGGGTGATGGTGCCCAGCGCAAAGAGCTCCGCTTCCGGGGTGCGGGTGCGGGCTGAGAGGGTGTGCAGGTCGGCAAGGAAGGGCCCGATGCGGGAGGCCGGGCTTTGGGCCACCTGCTCCACAGTGCCCTGGGTCAGGATGGTGCCGCCGTTTTCACCGGCACCGGGGCCCATCTCAATGAGCCAGTCGGCATCCCGCAGGATCTCAGTGTCGTGATCCACCAGCACGATGGAGTTGCCGTCCGCGATCAGGTCATGCATCACGCCCCGCAGGCCCTCGATGTTGGAGGGGTGCAGGCCGATGGAGGGCTCGTCCAGCACATAGAGCACGCCGGTGGTGCGGTTGCGCACCGAGCGGGCCAGCTGCACCCGCTGGCGCTCCCCTGTGGAAAGGGTGGCGGCCTCCCGGTCAAGGGAGAGGTAGCCCAGCCCCAGATCCAGCAGGCGGGCGGCGGTGGCCTGAAAGGACTCGCAGATGCTCTCAGCCATGGGACGCATCTCCACGGGCAGGGAGGCGGGCACCCCCTCCACCCACTGTACCAGCGTGTCCAGCGTCATGCGGCAGGCATCGGCCAGCCCGATGCCCCGCAGCCGGGGAGCCCGGGCCGCGGCGTTCAGGCGGGAGCCGCCGCAGGCGGGGCAGGGGCCCTGCTTCAGGAATCGCTCCACCCGCTTCATGCCCTTTTCATCCGTCACCTTGGCAAGAGCGTTCTCTACGGTATAAACGGCGTTGAAGTAGGTGAAATCCATTTCACCCGCCGCGCCGGTCTTGCTGTTCTGGTAGAGCAGGTGCACCTTTTGGGCGGGGCCGTGGAACACCATATCGCGCTCTTCCGGGGTCAGCTCCCGGAAGGGAACGTTGGTGCGCACGCCCATCTTTTCGGCGATCTCCTTCATCAGCGACCACATCAGGGTCTGCCAGGGCAGCACCGCGCCCTCGTTGATGGAAAGGCTCTCGTCCGGCACCAGAGTGGATTCGTCCACCACCCGCACGATGCCGGTGCCCTCGCAGCTGGGGCAGGCCCCGGTGCTGTTAAAGGCGAACTGCTCCGCGCCCAGCACCGGCACCTGCGCGCCGCACCGGGGGCAGTAGAGCGGGATCTCGGCCGCAATGTTCAGGCTGGGCGGCACCATGCAGCCGCAGGCGGGGCAGGGGTAGTGGGAGAGCCGGGAGAACATCAGGCGCAGGCTGTTCAAAAGCTCGGTCATGGTGCCAAAGGTGGAACGCATTCCGGGCACGCCGGGCCGCTGGTGGAGGGCCAGTGCGGCGGGAACATAGCGGATCTCGTCCACCTGCGCCTTTTCGGCCTGGGTCATCCGGCGGCGGGTATAGGTGGAAAGGGCCTCCAGATAGCGGCGGGAGCCCTCGGCGTAGAGGACCCCCAGCGCCAGCGAGGACTTGCCGGAACCGGACACGCCCGCAATGCCGACGATCTTGTGGAGCGGCACATCTACGTCGATGTTCTTCAGGTTGTGCACCCGCGCGCCCCGCACCCGGATGGCGGCGGGGAGAGCGGAACTGGATTCGTGGTTCATCGTGTCTCCTTTCTCTGAATGGGGTCACAAAAGGCTCCCCCACAGGGGAGCCGGAAAGATCATAAACCGAGAGGATCAAACCGCTGGTGTTCGAGCTGGTCGATCACCGCCTGCGCTGCCGGTGCAATGGGGGCGGGCACTGCGGCGGGGCGGCTGAGGTAGTAGCCCTGCAGCAGGTCCACGCCCAGACCGATGACGGTGCGCAGCTGGGCCTCAGTCTCAATGCCCTCGGCGATGAGCTGCATACTGCGGGCGTGGGCGTAAGCCACAATGTTGGAGACGATCTGCTGCTTATCACGGTCGGTGTCGATCCCGCGCACAATGGAAATGTCGATCTTGATATACCGGGGCGAGAGCTCCAGCAGGTTCAGCTCGTTGCTGTAGCCGCTGCCGTAGTCATCCAGCGCAAAGGAGCCGGAGAAGCCCGGAATGTTCCGCTTCCGTTCCAGACATGCGCGGTCCAGATCTTCCTGTTCGGTGATCTCCACCACCAGCCGCTTGAGCAGCTCGGGGTAGCGCTGAGCATATTCCTCCACATCCTCAACCGTCAGGCTGACATTGGCGATGGAGTTGAGGAAGAGCAGGGCATCGCTCTGGAGCAGGCCCTGTGCCTGCATGCGCTGGAAGATCTCGCTGGAATGGAACACAGTGATCCGTTCGATCTCATACAGGCGGCCTGTCTCATGGGCCAGCTGCATGACCTGAGCGGGGGAGTGCAGGGTGGGCAGATCGACCCGCATGAGGGCCTCGTAGGCTGCGACCCGGCCGCTGCGGGCAGAGTAGATGGGTTGGAAGTGGTAGGATACGGATTCTTCCTGCAGCAGGCGCTCAAAGTCCTGCTGGGTCTGGGCGGCGTATGCCTCCTGATGGTAGCTGCCAATATCAAAATCACACATGCGGCCCTTGTGGGAATGCTTGACCTGATACATGGCAAAGTCGGCATATTTTTTCAGGGTGAGCAGGTCGTGGCCGTCCGTGGGGTACCAGGCAATGCCGCCCGAGATGCTGATGTGCAGCTGCTTGCCGTTGGGCAGGATGGACACGCTGCGCTGCAGGGCGGCACTCAGCAGCTCCAGCTGGGCGCGGAGCTGTGCCTGATCCTGGTAGCCATAGAAGAAGATCAGGAATTCATCGCCCGAAAGGCGGGAGCAGATGGTGTTGGCGGGCGTGTTGGCCGCAAAGCACTGGCCGGTCTGGCGGATGTACTGGTCGCCCCAGTCGTGGCCGTAGGTGTCGTTGATCTGCTTGAGGTTGTCCAGATCCATCATCAGCAGGGCGGCACAGCCCAGCTTTTCGGGCTGCTGGAACAGCGCGTCACAGGCGCGATCAAAGGCACGGCGGCGGTACAGACCGGTCAGGGTATCGTAATCGCGCTCGTGCTCAATGCGCTGCTGCTCCAGCACCGTGGTGGTCATATCCTCAGCCAGACCCACCTCGGAGGCGCTTTCGCCCAGGATATGGGTGACACGCAGGGTGATGTAGTGGGTGCTGCCGTCGGGCTGAGGGATGGCAAAGACCTTGTTGTTGGCCGGGGACAGGCGGTAGAACCACCGCTGCTCCAGTGTGCCCATCAGGGCGCGGAAAGCCTTTGGCGTGAGCGGATCGGGCTGCTCCTGTGCAAGGCCCAGCATGGAGAAGAAGTTATCAGTCACATAAACGCTGTCATCGCGCAGCTCATAGCCGCCCAGCTCCGCGCTGGCCAATTTCATAATGCGCAAAAAGCGGGTGGAGGAGTCCAGCACGTCTTTGCTCAGCTGGGTAAAGGCAGAGGAAAACTGATCCAGCTCCCTGATGCCGGTGGTGGAAAGATGCGGGATGGCGGAGGAATCCGCTTCGGCAGCGGCTACCTCAGCCGAGAGCTTGGCTACGGGCCGGGCCAGCCGCCTGCTGATCAGCCAGCTGCAAACAAAGCCAACGGCCAGCGTGATCAGAATGATGAAGGAGAACAGCTGCTGCAGCCGCTGGGCGAAAGCAAAGAGCTGCCCTGCGGGAACAGAGCCCACGAGAAGCCAGTGCTTGCCCGAGAAAGGGGCGTTCCGGCTGTAGAGGTTCAAGGGGGAGACCGAGGCAATGTAGAGGGCATCGCTGAAGAGGTAGCGGCGGGTCTGGGCACTGTGGAGGCGCAGCGTAAGGCTTTCGTCCGCAGAACCCGGCTGCCCGTCGCAGTGGGAACGGAGCACCGGATGCAGCTGCAGTTCAGCGGCAGAGAGCTCCTCCGTATCGGTCACGGCAAGGAAATAGGTGCCGCTGTTCTGCAGCTCAGAGCAGGGCAGGTTCTCCCACAGGTAGTCGGCCAGCAGCTCCACGCCGATCACGCCGTAAACGGTGCCGTCTGGCAGGATCAGGGGCTGGCTGTAGGCAATGGCCTCGTGGGTGTCCCCGGGCACCAGATAGGATTGTGAGGTCCAGTGGCCATAATCGGAGGCGGCAAGGCTGGCACCGTCTTTATAGGCAGCCTGAAAAGGGGGATAAAGGAAGCCACGGTTTCCCAGTGCCCGGTAGCGGATGGTGGGGGACCAGCTGTTGTCCGTGGCAATGGAGAGGGACTGCACCAGCTGGGCCGGTGCCCGCACAAAGGTCAGGTCGGCGTTGCGCTGGGAGGGAGCGGCATCCGGGTCAAGATCCCGTAGGTAGATGGCGGGCATGAGGCTGTCCTGCTTCCGCTTATCCAGATCATGGGTGTTCAGGATAAGAAACACGCCGGTCACCGACTTGATGCGCAGGGTGCTGATGAGCTCCGGCGCGGCGGCTTCCAGCAGGGGATAGGCCGCGTTGCTGCTGCTGTCCAGCGTGCTCAGGCTGATTTCTCCCTCGTCCAGAAGCTGCTGGGTCAGGCCATTGATGGTATCGGAAAGGCTGGTCAGCTCCTGTGCATCGTGGAAGATGGACTGAAGATACCGGCTGCGGTTGTCCACCTGCATGGCAAGGATATCCTCGGTGTTCTGGTTCAGCCGGGGGCCAAGCCGGGTGGCGTGGACGGAAAAGGTCAGCAGCAGGATCTCCACCGCCAGCACAGCCAGCAGGGAGAAAAGGATGGTGCCGAAGATAGAATGGCCCGTCTGAGGGGCCTTCTGACTGTGCGGCTTGCGGTTCTGCATCTGAGGGTCTCTCCTTTTGTGGTTGTTCCAAGGGCATCTCAGCCCGCAAAGGCGCTGAGAGCGGCCAGCGTCTGGTCGTACCAGGCATCAAAATAGGCATCGGTCAGGAACTCGGCTTCGGCTTCCTCGGGGGTCTGCCCGGCAGCCAGCCGCTCCAGCACCGTGGCACGGTCAGCAGTGACACGGTCCTCCAGCGCGTACTGCAGGGTATTGCGGGCGCGCAGGGCATCCGGGAAGGCATGGGTGGTGTAGAGCTTGCTGCGATCGATGGCATCAATGGACAGGCTCAGCACCTTGTGGATGCGCTCGGAGACCGTCAGGCCGCTGTTCTCAAGGGCGGATATGCTGTTGGCGGCATAGGTCACGGGCATATAGCCGGACTGCACCGAGAACTGCAGGTTGTTTTCTGGCTGGGTGAACCATTTCAGGAAGGCAACGCAGGCGCTGATCTCGTCCTCGGTGCCCGGGATGACTACCATGCCGGCCCCCTGCTGGACGGCCACCGGCGCACAGCCCGCAAAGCTGGGGCAGGGCAGCGCGGCCATCTCGATGCCGTGGCTCTCGGTGTCGCTGGTCAGCACCTGGGTGGGGAAGAAGGAAGCGCTGGAGGAGGAACCGACATAGGCCAGCAGGCTGCCGATCTTGATATCGTCGCTGCGGAACTTGCCGCTGGCACTGCACCAGCCCTTGATGTAGGGGACATAGTAGTTATCCCACAGCCTGCGGAGGGTCGGCTTGTCAAAGTGCAGGGTCATCACGCCGTTCTCGGCATCAAAGATGGTCGTACCCAGTTCCTGTGCGCCGCAGAGCAGGTAATTGGTCAGCGCGTCGCGGCCATACAGGGCCTTGCCGTCGTTGGGCGCAGCCGTCTGGGCATCGGTCCAGTCGTAGTATTTGTGTGCGGCTACGTTCAGCCCCTCCACGGTGGAAAGATCCGCATAGGTCACGCCTGTGGCCTCGGCAAAGGGGGCAAAATCGGTGACGTTCAGGTAGAGCAGCTCGGTGGACTTTGCTATGGGAAAGACCTTGAGCTCCCCGTTGTTCATCAGGTCGCCCTCTTCGAGAAACCCGGCGATATAGGCAGACTTCTCTTTTTCGGTCAGGTAGGGGCTCAGGTCAACGGCAAGGCCCATCTGATCCAGCGTAAAGGCGGTGTCCGCGTAGGAGGAGACGATGTTGGGCAGCTTCTCGGCACCTACCTTGCCCTCGGCGGCGGCCAGCACGCTGGTCTCCAGGTCGTTCACGCTGCCCTGACTGGAGCTTTCGACCCGGATGTTCTTCTCTTTGCCCACGGTGGAGTTGAACTGCTCCACCAGCTGGTTGAAGCATTCCAACTGATCGCCGTTGTAATAGGTCCAGATCGTGATGGTGGTGGGCAGCTTGCTTCGGCCGCAGGCAGTGCCGCCCAGCGCCACGGCGGCGCACAGCAGCAGACTGACGGCAGAACGAAGGATTCGTTTCATTACCTTATCTCTCCCATTCCGACAAAACGGCTCACGGAAAAACCGGATCGTGTACGGCGCGTCCTGTCGTTTCTGAAATGATACCAGACGAAAACATTGTAACACTTTTTCGGGGCGGGGGCTACTGATTTTTGAAAAAACACCCGAAAGCAGACGAAAAAAGAAAGAATCTCTGGCCAGCGCTTCCATTTTTCGTAAAGTCCGGATATAATACAAGCATAAAATACAACAAAAAGAACGGGAGAGCTTATGGCGCAGAAGAAGGACGAGGGCCTGAACGGCAACGAGAAGATCGAACAGGCGGTCTGCCAGTTACAGCAGGAGCCTACACAGGAGCAACTGGCGCATACCCTGACCGTGATCCGGCGGCGGATGCGGGAAAACGGACAGGTTGTGGTGGCGGTGGAGCCGAACCCGGCCAGTGAGCAGATGCAGCTGCGGGTCCTCCGCACGGCCGATGGGGCCAGCTGGTGGTATGCCTTTACCAGCTTTGAAGAGGAGATGAAGGGTGCGGAAGCGGTGCAGTCCACCTTTCTGGTGGAGCTTGAAAAGCTGTTGGATGCCGCACTGCAGGTGCCGGAGATCAACGGCATCATCTTGAACCCATGGAACCGCACCATCCAGCTGGACAAGACCCTGCTCCGGATCATCAAGGGATAAGCACGAAAGGACCCGTCTGCCGCATTTTGGTGCGAGCAGACGGGCCCTTTTTATATGGTAAAGGAAGAAGGAGAATGGCAGATCAGGCTGCGTCGGTGCGGTTCTTCTTGAGCAGGCTCAGGATCACGGCACCCACCACGCTGCCAGCGGCAAGAGCCACGCAGTAGAGCAGGGCATGATCGACCACGGGGAACACGAAGATGCCGCCGTGGGGAGCGCGCAGGGCGCAGCCGAAGGTCATGGAGAGGGCACCGGCCAGCGCGGCACCGGCCACACAGCTGGGCAGGACGCGCAGCGGGTCGGCGGCGGCGTAGGGGATGGCACCCTCGGTGACGAAGCACAGGCCCATGACGTAGTTCACGATGCCGTTGCGGCGCTCGTCGGCAGTCCACTTCTTGGGGCAGAAGGTGGTGGACAGGGCGATGGCGATGGGAGGAACCATGCCGCCCACCATGACAGCGGCCATCACCTCATAGTTGCCGGAGGCAAGGGCTGCCGTGCCAAAGACGTAAGCTGCTTTGTTGAACGGGCCGCCCATATCAATGCTCATCATACCGGCCACGATGGCACCCAGCAGCACCTTGGAGGTGCCGCCCATGGCGTTCAGGCAATCGGTCATGGCAGTGTTGATCATGCCCATGACCGGGTTGATGCCGCACATCACCGCGCCGAGGATGAGCATACCGCCCAGCGGGTAGATGAGCATGGGACGGATGCCGTTCAGGCTGGCAGGCAGCTTTTCGGTGATCTTTTTCAGTAGCTCGACGATGTAGCCTGCAGCAAAACCGGCCAGCAGTGCAGCAAGGAAGCCGCCGGAAACACCGGTGGTCTCACCCGCTGCAATGCCTGCAAAGTTGGTGCCGTTCATGGCCAGCACACCGCCCACAAAACCGACCGCCAGACCCGGACGGTCCGCGATGGACATGGCAATGAAGGCAGACAGGATTGGCAGCATGTAACCGAAGGCTGCGCTGCCCACCGTCTTAAAGAAGGCAGCGACCGGGGTGTTCATGCCAAAGTTGGAGGGATCGATGGTGTAATCGTCCAGCAGGAACGCCAGCGCGATCATGATGCCGCCGCCCACCACGAAGGGCAGCATGTGGGAGACACCGTTCATCAGGTTCTTGTACAGAGCGCGGCCAAAGCTGTCCTTGCCGGAAGCATCCTCGGCGGCCTGTGCGCCGCCCTCGGCGTGGTAAACAGGCACCTCGCCGTGCACGATCTTCTTGATGAGCTCCTCCGGCTTGTGGATGCCATCGTCCACCCGGGTGAACAGCACCGGCTTGCCGTCGAAGCGTGCGGTCTCTACCTTCTTTTCTGCTGCCACGATGATGCCGTCGCAGTTTGCAATCTCTTCTCTGGTGAGGATGTTCTTTGCTCCATCCGAGCCATTGGTCTCCACCTTGGTGGGCAGACCCAGCTTGTCACCGGCCTTGGTCAGGGCTTCCGCTGCCATATAGGTGTGGGCGATGCCGTTGACGCAGGCGGTCACGGCCAGAATGCGGTAGCCGCTCTGGGGGATCTCCTGCTGGGTGAAGCTCTCCGCGCCGAACTGAGCCTCCTCCTGTGCATCGATGCAGTCAAGGAACTCTGCAGGGGTCTTTGCGGCCTTCAGCTTTTCTACAAAGTCCTCGTTCATCAGCATCTGCATCATACGGGCCAGCATGTCCACATGCAGGCTGCCGTTTTCCGGAGCCGCAATGGCAAACAGCAGGTCGGTGGTACCGTCGTCCTCGGCATTGTACTGCACAGGGCTGCTCAGCCGCAGCGCCGCCAGACTGGGCCGGGTGACTACATTGGTCTTGGCGTGGGGCACCGTGATGCCGTTGTCCACATAGGTGGAGCCCTCCGCCTCGCGGGCATAAAGGGCCTTTTTGTAGGCTTCCTTGTCCGTGATGTTGCCATGGGTGGCCTGCAGCTCCACCAGACGGCTGATGATCTGCTCCTGATCGGTCAGAGCCTCATCCAGTGCGATGGACTGCGCGGTGAATAATTCCGTAATACGCATGATTTTTCTCCCTTCCTGTATAACTGCAACCTTCTCCGTCACAGAGGGTCAGATTTCCTTCATCAGTTCGTCGATTTTTTCTTTGGTGGCAAGGCCAAGGCTGAACGCCGTTGCACTGCCGCAGGCTGTGCCCAGACGCAGTGCAAAGGAATAGCTCCGGGTCTGCATCCAGCCAGCCACAAAGCCGGCCACCATGCTGTCGCCTGCGCCCACGCTGTTTACGACCTTGCCCTTGGGGCAGCCGATGCGGTGCACCTCGCCATTTTCGTCCACCAGCAGGGCACCGTCGCCCGCCATGCTTACCAGCACGTTGCGAGCGCCCTTTTGCTGCAGGGTGCGGGCCGCAGCAATGATCTCTTCGTCCGTAGTCAGCACCCTGCCCACGATCTCGCCCAGCTCGTGGTTATTGGGCTTGATGAGGAAGGGGTGGTACTGCAGCACGTTCACCAGCAGGTCGCGGGTGGCATCCACCACAGCACGCACGTCCCTGCCCTGCAGCCGGGCCAGCAGCCGCTCGTAGGTATCCTGCGAAAGGCTTGTCGGGATGCTGCCCGCCAGAATGAGGATATCATCCTCGTTCAGGCTGTCCAGCTTCTTTTCCAGCTCCTGCATGGCGCTCTCCGGGATGTCGGGGCCCGCGCCGTTCAGCTCGGTCTCCTGCCCTGCCTTGATCTTGACATTGATGCGGGTCATGCCCTGTTCCAGATGCACAAAATCGGTCTTTAAGCCCTGTGCAGCAAGACCGCGTTCCAGCCATGCGCCGGTCTCACCGGCCACAAAGCCCAGCGCCACGCTCTCGCAGCCCAGCTGTGCCAGCACACCGGACACATTGATGCCCTTGCCGCCCAGCACGCAGTCCTCGCCTTTGGCGCGGTTCACCTCGCCTACTTCCAGCGGTGCATCCAAACGCACCACATAGTCAATGGCCGGGTTGAATGTTACGGTATAAATCATACTTCCGTCTCCTTTACCAGCGTGAATTGTTTGTATTTGGGATTGGGGCAGCGGTTGGTGAGAATGGCACCGCCCTGCAGGTCGGCAATGGCTGCCGGGTAGATGCGGGAAAACTTGGCATCATCCACAAGGAACCAGGCTTCCCGTGCACGGTGCACTGCCGCTGCTTTCACGGCAGCTTCCTCGGGGTCCGGCGTGGTAAAACCGGCATCCAGCGCCACACCGTTGGCACCCATGAACGCCTTGGTAAAATTGTAGCGCTGCAGGCTGGTGACTGTGGGTGCACCTACAATGGCTTCGGTCTCGGGCCGCAGCAGTCCTCCGGGCAGATACACCCGGCAGCCCTTTCGGGCCAGTGCCCGGGCATGGGCCACGCCGTTGGTCACATAGCTGGCTTTGAGGGCATCCCCCGCCAGTGCACGCACCAGCTCCAGCGTGGTGGAGCCTGCATCGATGAACACAAAATCATCGGCGTTGATGAGCTTTGCCGCCGCCTGCGCGATGCTGCGCTTCTGCTCCACAGCCTGCGACTCCTTGGCCTCCATGGTGGGTTCATCCGCCAGAAAACGGCTGTCCGGCAGGGTGGCACCGCCGTGCACCTTGTTCAGCTTGCCCAGCCGGTCCAGTTCGGTCAGGTCGCGCCGGATGGTGGATTCGCTGGTATTCAGCGCCTCGCACAATTCCTGCACCGTCACGGTGCGCTTGCGGTTCAGCTGTTCCATGATCAGGCTGAAGCGTTCTTCTGCCAGCATCGGCATCCTCTCCTTTGGTTTGATCTTATCTTTGATGGTTTATGACCGTTTGTGCGTTGTTTTGGTTGATTGCATCTTTATTATAGCAAATACAGCGCCAGAATCAATCGCTTTCAGTCAATTTCATTCATTTTCGTTCACAAAAATTTGTCTTTAAATTTGTGCAGGGAGCACAAAAGCTGGGATACAAGCATTTTGTGCAAACAAAAAAGCCGCCGTGCGTACCAATCGCACAGCGGCCGGAGAGATGGCTTATTGAGAAATCACTCGGCAGTCCAGTAGAAATCGTCGCCGGGCATTGCGCCGCCCACTGCCTTGGGGTCGGCATCAAACAGCACCTGCAGATAAGCGGATGCGTTGGTCTTGAGCTCGTCGCCGGTCAGGCAGACGATGTTGCAGTTGGGCAGGGCCTTCTTGGCAATGGCAGCCTTGGCCACAACACCCTGCTCCTCGCACAGAGCGGCAGTGCCGTCCAAATCGGCGTTGGCAGCTTCCACGCTCTTGGCGTAGTCGGTCAGGAATGCGGCCACAACATCCGGGTGTTCCTCGGCATACTCCTTGCGCACCACGGTCACGCCGGTGATGAGCTGGGTATCCGCAACCTTGTTCCATTCCTCGGTCAGGTCGAGGGCCACACGCAGGGTGTCGTCCTGCAGGCCGGCTGCAGTCACATAGGGCTGGGGCAGAACTGCAATGGCATCCTCGGTATTGGCCATCTGGGCCGTGACCTCGGTGGCCTCGCTGTAGTATTCAATGGTCACGTCCTTGTCCGGGTCGATGCCGTTGGCGTTCAGAAGATAGCGCAGCACGTACTCCGGCGTGGTGCCCTTGCCGGTGGACAGGATGGTACGGCCTGCAAGGTCTGCCATGGACTGGATCGTATCACCGCCTTTTTCCACTACGTACAGCACGCCCAGCGTGTTGACGGCCACAGCCTGAATGCCGCCCTCCGTCTTCTGATACAGGGTGGCGGCCAGATTTGCCGGGATGGCAGCCATGTCCAGCTCGCCCTTCATCAGCAGCGGCACGATCTCATCGGCAGCGCCGTAAAGCTGCAGGTCGTAATCCATGGAAGCGGTGCCATCCTCTTCCATGCTCAGCAGGTTGACAAGGCCCATGGTGGTGGGGCCTTTCAGGCCGGCAATGCGCAGAGCATCGGTGGTGGACAGTTTCTTTGCTTCCTCACTGGAAGCGGCTTCCGAAGCAGCCTCTGGGACAGCTTCACTGGAAGCTGCACTGGATGCAACAGAGCTGGATGCCGCGCCGCCGCAGGCGGCAAGGCTCAGCACAAGGGCCAGAGCCAGCAGCATGGATGTCAGTTTTTTCATGCGGGGTTCCCTCTTTCCTCACAAGACCGCGCCATTTTGTGCCTGAAAATTTTGCACAGAACCATGGGTCGGTCTTTTCATATTTTTTACAAGGCAAATTTGCAAAATCATTTGCTTTGCGGGTCTAAGTTTACTATAATAGAGTCAAAAATACCGTTGCGTGTGCAACGGAATTGCAGGAGGGCTGTGGGAAGCCGGATCTTTCCCACGGAATTGTGATGAAAAACTTTCTTCCGCTGTTATGCTCCACCTCTTTATTCAATGGTCTGACCCCTGAAGAGCTGCAGACCCTGCTGGCTCAGCTGGGTGCCGTTATGCGCAGCTATGGCAAAGGCGAAGCGCTTGTTCTGGCGGGCGAACCCAACCGCAGGGTGGGCATCGTACTGTCCGGTGAGCTGGAAGCCTACCGTCCCGGGCCGCAGGGTGCGCGCATTCCCATCACTCACATGGAACCGGGCGGCGTGTTCGGCGATGTGCTGAGCGGTTCCAGTCTGGCAAGCCCGGTCACGGTGATGGCTTCGGTGCCCTGCGAGGTGCTGCTGATTCCCTACGAGCGGCTGCTGCTTTCGGATGGCAGTCCGGCGCACCAGCAGACATTGCGCAATCTGGTGCGCACCATCAGCGATAAATATTTTTCCCTCTCCCGCCGCATCGACCTGCTGGTGCTCAAAAGCCTGCGGGCCAAAGTGTGCGCCTATCTGCTCAGTGAAGCCGAGCGGGCTGGCAGCCTGACCTTCAGCATCCCGTTCTCCCGCATCCAGCTGGCAGATTACCTGAACTGCGACCGCAGCGCCCTCAGCCGCGAGCTGAGTCAGATGCAGCGGGACGGCCTGCTGGACACCTACAAAAGCAGCTTCAAGCTGCTGGAGCCTGAGGTACTGAAGCAAATGGTGCAGTGACCATTTGAATAGCCGCCGCGTGCGCTTTGGCTGTATTCAGCTGAAATTTTATTTTTATATTTGAGTTTTAGAAAAATCTACGGATTTTTCTAAAACTCTTTTTCACTGGAAGGCCGTAACCGTCAGCGGCATCATCTTGTTATTTTTAATATAGGAGTATTTTTAAATATGTCAAAACCGATTTTATGGATCGTGATCCCCTGCTACAACGAGGAGCAGGTGCTGCCCATTACAGCTCCCATGTTTCTGGAAAAGATCAGCGGCCTTGCCGCACAGGGCCTTGTGAGCGAGAAGAGCCGGGTGCTGTTCGTGAACGACGGCTCCAAAGACAAGACATGGGAACTGATCCAGAGTTTTGCCGCACAGGACGAGCACTACATCGGCATTTCCCAGAGCCGCAACCGCGGCCACCAGAACGCCGTGCTGGCAGGCTTGATGGAGGCACTGCACAGCGGCACCTGCGATGTTACCATTTCCATCGACTGTGATGGTCAGGACGACATCAACGCCATGGACGAGATGGTTAAAAAGTATCTGGACGGTGCCGAGGTGGTCTACGGCGTGCGCAGCCGCCGCGATACAGACACCTTCTTCAAGCGCTTCACCGCCGAGGGCTTTTACCATGTGATGAACGCTCTGGGCGCAGACATCGTGTTCAACCACGCAGACTACCGCCTCATCAGCACCCGTGTGCTGGAAAGCTTTGCCGACTACAGGGAAGTGAACATTTTCCTGCGCGGCATGGTGCCGCTGGTTGGCTTCAAGAGCGAGGTAGTCACCTACGAGCGCCATGAGCGCCTTGCCGGTGAGAGCCACTACCCCCTGAGCAAGATGCTGGCCCTTGCCTTTGACGGCATCACCAGCCTTTCCAACAAGCCCATCCGCCTTATTACCGGATCTGGCATCTTTGTGAGCCTGATCAGCTTTATCGGAGTCATCTGGGCCATCGTGTGCGCCGCCATGGGCAGCAGCGTGGCCGGCTGGGCCTCCATCGTGTGCATCGTCTGCTTCATGAGCGGCGTGCAGCTGGTGTGCTTAGGCGTGATTGGCGAGTATATCGGCAAAATTTATATGGAGACGAAAGCCCGCCCGCGCTACATCATCAGCGAGCGCACCTGGGCACCCTACGAAAGGAAGTATCACGGATGAGCAAACAGAGCTGGCGGGGCAGCACCCTGCTGAA
>ENA-OVGE01001923-OVGE01001923.1-human-gut-metagenome-genome-assembly--contig:-NODE-1923-length-14929-cov-3.921541_pt1 | contig 14929 bp, 15 predicted proteins | sample MGYA00237769_ERZ505417 | MGnify/ENA primary metagenome ERZ505417 (study PRJEB26158, sample SAMN06016403) | human gut metagenome | biome: human gut; feature: ankylosing spondylitis patient; material... | reverse complement strand
AGGCGACAGCTCCGCTCCCTTCAAGCCGCTGGCTCTTTTGAACTATCCCATGATCAAAGTATCTGCATCCGTCCAATGATTATGTTTCATTAACGGAAATAGCAAAAAAATATGATGCAGCCAATCCGAGTTACTTAATACAAAGCTGGCTGAGAAGCCGTAACACGGTTGAGTTTCTGGCAACATGGGAAAGAAAGCATAATTCGAATTTTAATGAAGATGCTTTTCAAAAAATAACAGTCGATGCCAAAACTCCACAGTTCACCTTGACGCCAAAAAAATGGATTGACCTGACAAATGCTATTGGAATAATATCCAAGCAAGGTAAAAGCGGCGGGACAATGGCACATCCGTTTATTGCTTGCGATTTTGAGATGCGGAATGATGCCGAGTTCAGATTCGAAGTGGTGAGGGCTTTTATCAACTCAAGAACGGAAATTCAAAATGGAATTGAGTAACCGGAGAATAACGATGGACAATTCAGAATGATTTCTTAAGTTAAGATTAAGGGAGATAAATCATGGAGGGTATGCCACCAGATAATTGATATCTTCCACCCCCTTCGAGTGTTCAAATCAAGACAGCGAAAACGCAAAAACATCTCTATTGTCTTGTCTTCACATATCGAGTGGTCATAAGGGATTTCACTTATGACCACTCGATTTTTCTATTCTGATACGGTTTGATGCAGGGAGCAGGCAGTGGCCTGCGCCTTTTCGTTATGCTGTTTTCGGCTCTGTGAGGTATTCGACGCCGACTCCTTGGCGGGTATCCGCTTTGTAATGCGGATGCCTCGGTGCCGGGAGGTCCCTTATTGTACATTATCGAAGAGGGGCGCAGCATGGCTGCGCCCCTCTTCTTTGTGCCCGCTGTCAGTATTTCTTATCGCCCCAGTTCCCCGTCTCCGCCCATGAGACGCGTCATCTCCTCGATGCGCTCGAGCGGGAACGGCGGCTCGCACAGGGGCTTCAGTGCAATCGACATGAGCTTCATGGGATTGTCGTCCGCCGCCGTGCGGTTGGAGCTGAGGGCGCCGCAGCGGCGGCACCGGTGGATGATGGCCCACTCGCCGCCCCGGCGCCCCCAGACGGCGACCGGCTCCATGATCCCGCCGCAGTCCGCCTCCCGGTCGCCGGGCTCGATGTCGACATGCAGACTTGCAAGGCAGTTCGGGCAGTGGTTGCGGTGGCTGCTCCCCGCGTTATCCGGGGTGCAGAGCCTGCCGCAGACCTTACAGGTAAAGGCGTCGCTGCAGGCGTGGTTCTTATAATAGCCCTTTTTCAGGGTCTTTCGCTTGTTTTCACAGTTCATTGTGTTTTCCCTCCGGATGCTGTGTTTTTCGCTTCTCCGGGAGGAATGGCGTGCGTTAAAATTCGCCGGACCTCCCGGTCAGGCCACACGCTCCGGTAATAAAGTCAGTCTTTTCAAAAAGTTCTCCTTATTTTAATCGTTCTAATGGACAATTCGCGCAATTTCCACCGTCAGAATCTTCAGCACGGCCCCGCCGGACATCGCGTAGAACCAGATCTCGCGGGTCTGCTGCGTCTTTGCAATCGGCGTCGCAATCGCGGCCGTGACGATCAGCAGCGCGCCGATGCAGCCGATGATGGTCGGAACGCTCACCAGCGGGAAAAGCCCCGGCGCACAGCTGCCGTCGATGGCATGCTGGATGGTTTTATCGAGTCCGTCCCGCGCCGCCGCAAAGCAGCAGATGGCAAGGCCGAGCGCCAGCGCCGCGGCGCTTCTGCGCCCCCAGCAGGCTATGGCGGCGTGGTGATGGGCGGAATACCCGATGAATCCCAACAGTGCAAGCGTCATCAGCGTCGTGGCCGTCGTGACCGCATTTCCGAAATACAGCTTCATAATAACCGCTCCCCCCCTTCAAAATCCGTCTCTCCGTTCCATCTGTACCCGGTCTCGATGCGCGAGATAAACCGCCTGATGTGGGCGGCAAGCATGGGCGCGACCGTCTCCTTCTCCTCCGCGGCGTCGTAGACGCTGTAGAGCAGGTACATCGGCCCGTAAAAGTCCAGCGCCAGCTGCATGGCCTCCTCGTCCGTATCCGTCAGCCTGCGGAAGATCGCTGCCATGTACTCCAGCGGCCCGCCCGCGAGATAGTCGCGGTGCAGCTGTGCGAGCTTCGGGTCACGGTACTGCTCCAGCGTCAGCATTCTCCGGAAATTCGCGGAAAACGGCTCCCGCGTCCAGTGGTCAAACTGTGCCATGCTGTAGGCGTAGATCTTCCCGACAGGCGTGTGCATGTACGCCTCCGCAAAGCCGTCCGGCTCCGTCTCCGGCATCTCGTATGCCGCGGCGCGGGCATAGTCCATCTCACACATCCGCTCGACGATCCGGTCCAGAATCTCCTGCTTGCCGGCATAGTGCTTATAGAGCGCGGCCTTCGTGATGCCGAGCGCTCCCGCGATGTCGCTCATGGACGTCCCCAGATATCCATTGCGCGCAAACAGCGTGAGCGCCGTCTCCAGAATCCGCTCCTTCGTGCTCTCCACCGTCATACCCCCTTTATGGTAGTAACCGCTCGGTAACTTCATTATAGTTACCGAGCGGTTACTTGTCAAGGGTAATTTTCAAATACTTTTTCGGCTCACCGCAGGAGCGGGAGACTGCCTGTGAGCTTGTTGACCTTCTTCTTCGCGCCGCAGACGGCAACGCCGAAATACTGCAGCGTGCTCTCCGGCACCTGGGCCATCCGCCCGATGAACTCGTCATAGGTCTTGCAGCTCTGCGCCAGATCCGAGAAGTCCACCACCGTCAGCGCCTGAAAATCCGGTTCGTAGAGCTTCTCACGCAGCGCCTTGATGCTCTCCGGCGATCTGCGCAGAATCGGCACCGGGAACTCGATGATGCCGAGGTGCGTGTGCCCGCTCTCGTCGCGGACGTCCGCGCCGACCACCTCCGGCATCGCCTTGCCGAGCGTGATGCCAATGACCGCCGCCGTGTTGGCGATGATCCCGAGCGGTAGCTGCTCGTCGATCACCATGACGCACTTTTCGTTTTGCAGATCCATTTTTCGTTCTCCTTTTCGTCTGTACTTGCAGGAGGGGACGCGGTCGGTCCGCGCGGCGCAGAAAAATCTTGCAGTACGCACCGGGCGCGCGAAAAGGTTTGTAAAATATCTCCACTTTTCCCGAGAAAAAGTGGGGGCCGTGCGGCCCCCGCTGCGATGCGTTTTTAAAGCGCGGTTCCCTTCTTCGGGATGCGAAAGCGCGCCGTGTCCGCCCCTTCAAGGCACAGAAGCACGATTTTCCGCTCAATGCCCCCGGCGTAGCCCGTCAGGCTGCCGTCCGCGCCGACGACGCGGTGACAAGGGACGATGATCGACACCGGGTTATGCCCCACCGCACCGCCGACCGCCTGCGCGGACATGGACGCAAGCCCGACGCGCGCGGCGAGCGTCTGGGCAAGTGCGCCGTAGGTCGTCGTCTCCCCATAGGGAATCTGTCCCAGCAGCGCCCAGACCGTGCGCTGAAACGGCGTCCCCGCCAGGTGAAGCGGCGGCGTGAAATCCGGCTCGTGCCCGGAAAAATAGACGTCGAGCCAGTGTGCCGCGTCCGCGAGCGCAGGCGTCTCCCTCTCCTCGCACTCTGTTGAGAGCGTGCGTGCGAAGTACTTCTGCCCCTCGAACCAGAGGCCCGTCAGCCCCCGCTCATCCGCCGCGAGGAGGATCCTGCCGAGTGGGGAATCGTAATGCCGGATAAACATGCCGCACCTCATTTCTTCGGAGCCGGGTCGCTCAGCTCCGGGATTGCGCCGCCGGACACTGCCCACAGGTAAAGGCTCGCCACGCTGCCATAGGGACTGTAGCGGCGGCGGTATTTTTCAAAGAGCGCGCGGTCAATGCTGCGGTGGCGGTACACCATGCGCAGGCCGCGCCGGATGGCGAGGTCGTCGTAGCTGAGCACGTCCGGCCGCTGCATGCAGAACAGCAGGATCATCTCCGCCGTCCACACGCCGATCCCCTTGAGCTCGCTCAGCGCCCGGATGGCGCCTGCGTCGTCCATGCGCTGCACGGCATCGAGGTCGAACGCGCCGCTCTGTACGCGCCCGGCGAAGTCCGTGATGTACGCCGCCTTGCGGAAGGTCATGCCCAGCCCCTGCAGCCGCGGCACGCCCGCCGCGAGAACCGTCTGCGCGTTCACCTCGCCCAGCGCGTCCTGCATCCGCCGCCAGACGGTGGCCTGTGCCTTCGTGGAGATCTGCTGGCCGATGATGTGGTGGACGACGGAGGAAAAGAGATCCGCGTCGACCGCGCGGTCAACATACCCTACGCGGTCAATGACCGCGCCCAGTCGCCTATCCCGGTGCCGCAAGTACGCAAGCTCCGTCTCGCCGTATGGAAAGTACATGCTCATTCTCCTTTTGTGCCGGTGTCGGGCTGGGTGAATTTCTGCGGCAGATAAGAAAAGAACTCCCGTTCTTTTTCATCGGGCATCTTGAACATGTAGAGCACCTGAAACGGCCGCCCCTGCACCCAGTTTGAAGTGGTCTCCCCTTCAAATATTTCCTTCACGGGGATCCGGCTGCAGAGTATCCATTCTTCAGGCCCGCTGTATGTACGAACCGTGTATGATTGCACAATTTCAAACTCACTCCATGAATAGCTCTTTCTCAGTTTTTTGAACCAGATAGCCGTGATCCCCTCGGTATTTGCGATGTATTCCCGGGTCACACAGCCATAGTTGAATACCAGTTGTAAACTGTACCATACCATTCGGCTATGACTACGACAAGGAAACGCGCACATTCTCCATCAACGAGGCCGAGGCGGCTGTCATCAACCTCATCTACGACACCTACGAGGATACTAACTCCATGCTTTATGTAGCCCGTACTCTCAACGAAAAAGGTATTCGCCCCCGAAGCGGCATTCCGTGGAATCCGACGACGGTATCCACCATTCTCAAGAACCCATTCTACACCGGTGCATATCGCTACAACTACCATGACGAGACAGCCAGCGATGGCAATACAAGTGGGAAGCACCTGAAGGACAAGTCTGAGTGGGTCTTCATCGAGAACCATCCCCCGGCAATCATACCTCCAGAGCGTCAGGCTCTCGCCATCGAAACGCTGGAGCACAACCGTCGAACCAGCAAGCGCTCCTCCAAAACGTACACTCGGAAGAACACCCACATCTTTGCCGGGCTTCTGTACTGCCATTACTGTGGCAAGCAGATGCAAAGCACCGGTGATCGTGTTCGTGCCGATGGCTACAGGCCGTCAATCTACGCCTGCGTACAGAAACGCAAGTTCAACAGTTGCCCGAACAAGTACGTCTCCGATGTGACGGTGGCTCCGTTCGTGCTGAACTATATCGCAAACATCCTGAAGGCTCAGAACAACTTCGGCAAATCGACGCCGCTCGACACGTTTGAGCGGAAGCTACTGCGTGGTGAGATGTTCGCCGATGTCGATCACATCGAGTCTATCGGCCTGACAGAGATGTACGATATGCTGAAGCGCGGGAATCTGTCGGATGCAGTCTTCTCGTCTGCTCGCATTCAGGATGCAGAGACTGACCAGATGGCAGCTGACGAGCGTGACCTTCTGGCGTCGGAACGCCGGAAGAAGGAGCGCGCTCTCGACCGCCTGAAATCTCTCTACCTCTACAACGACGAGGCAATCTCTGAACGTGACTACCTCGTCGAGAAAAAGTCGCTCACGGACTCCATCGACAAAATCGACAAGCGGCTTGAGGAGATCGAGCGCAACAGCTCCCATCATTTCACGCTGACCGATGAGGAGTTCATGGCGAAGGCTTCTGTCTTCATCGTGACGAATCAACTCCAAGGAAAGCGCTTCATCGACGCCGAAAAATTGCTGCGCCAAATTGACACTCATGTTGTCAAAGAGTTCCTCAATTCTGTCGTCCAAAAAATTGTCATAAAAGACGGTCGAGTGCTCTCAATTCGCTTCAAAAACGGTCTTGAACACAAATTTTTGTACAAGGATGCAGAATAGCAAAGAGCCGAAAACCCTGCAATTCCAAGGGTTTTCGGCTCTCTTCTTTGGCTTGTGGCATCCTTTACAGGATCAGCATCGCGTCGCCGAAACTGAAGAAGCGGTACTTCTCACGCACGGCCTCCTCATAAGCCGCGAGAATATGCTCGCGCCCCGCGAGCGCCGAGACGAGCATGATGAGCGTCGACTCCGGCAGGTGGAAGTTCGTAATCAGCCCGTCGAGCACCTTGAAGCGGTAGCCGGGATAGATGAAGATGCTGGTCCAGCCGGAGCGGGCGCTCATGGTGCCGTCCGGGGCGGCAAAGCTCTCCACCGTGCGGCAGGAGGTGGTGCCCACACAGATGACGCGCCCCCCCTCCCGGCGGGTCTGGTTGATGATATCCGCCGTCTCCTGGCTGATGACGCAGTATTCGCTGTGCATCTCGTGGTCGGTGATCTCGTCCTCCTTCACGGGGCGGAATGTCCCGAGCCCGACGTGCAGCGTCACATAGCCGATCTTCACGCCCATGTCCTGAATCTGCCGCAGCAGTTCCTTCGTGAAGTGCAGCCCCGCCGTCGGCGCGGCGGCCGAGCCGGTCACGCGGGAATAGACGGTCTGGTAGCGTTCCTTGTCCTGCAGTTCGGCCTTGATGTAGGGCGGCAGGGGCATCTTGCCGAGCCGGTCGAGCACCTCGAGGAAAATCCCCTCATAGTCAAAGCGCACCAGCCGGTTGCCGCCCGGCAGCTCCTCCACGACCTCCGCCGTCAGCTCGCCGTCGCCGAAGGAGAGCTTCGCGCCCACGCGCATGCGCTTGCCGGGGCGGACGAGACACTCCCACGTTTTGTTGCCGCGGTCAATCAGCAGCAGCACCTCGCACGCGCCGCCGCCCGGCAGGCGGTGGCCCAGCAGGCGCGCGGGCAGCACGCGGGAGTCGTTCAGAATCAGACAGTCGCCGGGCCGGAGATACGACGGCAGATCAAAGAAGTGCCGGTGCTCCCACGCGCCGGTGCTCCGGTCGAGCACCAGCAGGCGCGACGCGTCGCGCCGGTCCAGCGGCGTCTGCGCAATCAGCTCGGGCGGCAGTTCAAAATTAAAATCACTTGTTTTCATGCAAATCGACCTGTTTCCAAAAAGATACGGCACAAAAGGCTGCCGACGGATATTATAGCGGAAAACGCGGGATGAATCAACCTTTTTTGTTTTGGCGGGGGTAGGAAGTTTTACATCGGACGGTGCTGCCCCGCAAAAAAGAGGAGGAGCGTACGCTCCTCCTCTCCTTTCAGTCATTCAGACAAATCACACAAGCACCGCGCGGTGGAAGACCTTCTTACCCTTGCGGATCACAACGCCGTCGCCGGTGAACTGCTCGCAGCCGAAGGCCGCATCGATCGAATTGATCTTCTGGTCGTTCACGGTGACGCCGCCCTGCTGCACCAGACGGCGCGCCTCGCCCTTGGAGGCGGCAAGTCCGCACTTGACAAGCAGGCTCAGCACGTCGATCTGGCCGCCGCCGAGATCGTCATTCGTCAGCTCCGTCGTGGGCATGTGCTCGACATCGCCCGCACCGGAGAACAGCGCGCGGGATGCCTCGCGGGCCTTCTCGGCCTCGGCCTCGCTGTGAACGAGCTTCGTCAGCTCGAAGGCGAGGATCTCCTTGGCCTCGTTGAGCTTCTCACCCTTCCAGTCGGCCATCTCGTCGATCTGCTCAAGCGGCAGGAACGTCAGCATGCGGATGCACTTGAGCACGTCCGCGTCGTCGACGTTGCGCCAGTACTGGAAGAACTCGAAGGGGCTGGTCTTGTTCGGATCCAGCCAGACGGCACCCTTGGCGGTCTTGCCCATCTTCTTGCCCTCGGAGTTGAGCAGCAGCGTGATGGTCATGGCGTGGGCGTCCTTGCCGAGCTTGCGGCGGATGAGCTCCGTGCCGCCGAGCATGTTCGACCACTGGTCGTTGCCGCCGAACTGCATGTTGCAGCCGTAATGCTGGAACATGTAGTACCAGTCGTAGCTCTGCATGATCATGTAGTTGAACTCCAGGAAGCTCAGCCCCTTCTCCATGCGCTGCTTGTAGCACTCTGCGCGCAGCATGTTGTTCACGGAGAAGCAGCCGCCCACCTCGCGCAGCAGCTCGATATAGTTCAGCGGCTTGAGCCACTCGGAGTTATAGAGCATCAGCGCCTTGCCGTCCGAGAAGTCGATGAACTTCTCCATCTGGCGCTTGAAGCACTCGGCGTTGTGCTTGATGGTCTCCTCGGTCAGCATCTGGCGCATATCGGTGCGGCCGGAGGGGTCGCCGATCAGGGTCGTGCCGTCGCCGATCAGGGCGATGGGCTTGTTGCCCGCCATCTGCAGACGCTTCATCAGGCAAAGAGCCATGAAGTGGCCGACATGCAGAGAGTCCGCCGTGCAGTCAAAGCCGATGTAGAACGTGGCCTTGCCGTTGTTGACCATGTCACGGATTTCCTCTTCGTTGGTAACCTGCGCAATCAGGCCGCGCGCTACCAGTTCCTCATAGATTCCCATAGTGTTTCCATTCCTTTCTATATATTGCTAACATTTTGACCGGCAGAGGGGAAAAATAAACGCCCCCTGCCAAACGACAGAGGGCGATAAAGATCGCGGTACCACCTCATATTCGCCGCCCCCTCGCGGGAAACGACCTCATCGGGTGCAGTCACACCCTATCGCTGTAACGGGCGAACCCGACACATCCCTACGCGCCGCAGCGGTGGCTTCAGGAGGCTGCTCCGGGATGTATTCGCGCGCCCTGCCCTCTCCTCTTTTCACCGGCCAGAGGTTCTCTTTGCAGGTGCCCGGGTGCGTTACTTCTTCCCTTCATCACGATGGCAATTTGGATTTGTTGGGGCTATTATAGCCATAAAAGCGGCGTTTGTCAACCATTTTTTCCGTTTTTTATCCTTACAGGCTTTTTTTGAATTCCTCCGCCCCGGCGAGCAACTCCTCCGCGCCGGAGAGCATTGCCTCCGTCAGGCGTGCGCCGCCCGTGAGCCGGGCCAGCTCCTGCCTCCGCTGCGCGCGGTCGAGCAGGCAGACGTGCGTAAACGTGCGGCCTCCCTCCTCGCCCTTCTCCACGGAGAACTGTGTGTCGGCCATGGCAGCCAGCTGCGGCAGGTGCGTCACGCAGAGCACCTGCTTTTTTCGACTGATGCGGGCCATCTTCTCGGCAACCCTCTGCGCCGCGCGGCCCGAGACGCCGGTGTCGACCTCGTCGAAAACGAGCGTGCCGACGTGATCCTGCTCGGAGAGCACATTCTTCATCGCGAGCATGATGCGCGCGAGCTCGCCGCCCGAGGCGATGCGGTTGATCGGGCGCAGCTCCTCGCCCACGTTCGCGGACATGAGGAAGCGGATATGATCCGTGCCGGTCGCGTCCGGCGCCTTCTCCGCGAAGTCGACCGCGAAGCGGATCTTGCCCATGTCGAGCTGCTGCAGCTCGGAGAGGATCTGCGCGGAGAGCACCTGCGCCGCCTCATGGCGCCGCGCGGAGAGAGCCCTGGCTGCGTCGAGCATGGCGCGCCCGGCCTTCTTCTCCTGCTTTTCGAGCCGCGCGAGCGCATCGCCTGCGTACTCGATCTGCTCAAGCTCACTTTTGCACTTCTCGAGGTAGGCCAGCATGTCCTCGACAGATCGGAAGAGCACACGTCTGAACTCCAGTCACGATCAGATAGAGCCGATCCAGCCGGCTCTCCACGTCGTCAAGCTCATGCGGCGAAAAATCGAAGCTCTCGCGCTGATCCTCCACCGTCGCCGCGACGTCGTAAACCTCGCTGTAGATGTCCTCCAGCCGCTCATAGATCTTGGCGAAGCCGTCGTCGAGGTGGCGCACCGCGCCGATGGCATCCTGCGCCTGGCGCAGAAAGCCCAGCGCACCGGAGCCCTCGTCGCCGCCGTTTAAGCAGTAATCGGCCTCGGACACGGCGGAGATGAACTTTTCCCCGTTTCGCAGAAAACTCCGCCGCGCGGAGAGCTCCTCCTCCTCGCCGGGGCGCAGCTTCGCTCGCTGCAGCTCCTCGATCTGGAAGCGCAGCGTGTCCACGCGCCGCGCCTTCTCGCTCTCGTCCATCTGGAGGGCGCGGATCTGGCGGTGGATTTCTGTAAAGGCCTGATACTTTTCAGCATATGTATTCAAAAGCTCTTCCGTCTTTCCAAAGCTGTCGAGATACAGCTGGTGCTGCTCCTCGTCGAGCAGCTGTTGGCCATCGTGCTGGCCGTGGATGTTGAGCAGGCGGCTGCCGAGCGCGCGCAGCTGCGTCACGGTGAAAGGCCGTCCGTTCACGCGGCAGGTGTTTTTGCCGTCGGCGTGAATCTCACGCAGCAGCAGCAGCTCCTCGTCCGGCTCCAGCCCGAACTCCCCGAACAGGGCGGGCTCCACCCCGGAAAACGTCGCACTGACGAACGCCTTGTCCGCGCCGGTGCGGAGCAGGTCGCGCGAGGCGCGCTGGCCGAGCACGGCGCTCATGGCGTCGATCACGATCGACTTACCGGCACCCGTCTCGCCCGTCAGCGCGTTGAAGCCCGGCTGAAAGGCGATGTCGGCGCGCTCAATGATGGCGATATTCTCAATATGCAGCAAATCCAGCATATTTTCGTCCTCCTGTGCCGCTTCAGCGCAGCATCTCCTTCACCTGCTCGCAGAAATCCAGAGCGTTCGCGTTGTCGTGGAACACGAGCAGAATGGTGTCGTCGCCCGCGAGGGTGCCGACGATGTCGGTATCCTGCATATTATCGAGCGTGAAGGCCGCACCATTGGCCATGCCCTCGATCGTCTTGAGCACGACGAGGTTCTGCGCGCAGTCGACGCTCAGCACGCTCTCGCGGAAGATGGTGCGGAGCTTGCCCTCAAAGTTGAGCTTCGTCTTGTGCGCCGACACGGCGTAGCGGTAGCGGCCGTGACCCGTGGGCTCCTTGACGAGGTGCAGCTGCTTGATATCGCGCGAGATTGTCGCCTGTGTGGACTTGATGCCGCGCGCCTGCAGCCGCTCAAGCAGCTGCTCCTGCGTCTCGATGCTCTCCTCGCTGATGATCTGCAGGAGCTGTGTCTGTCGTTCATTCTTCATGGCATGCGGCCTCCGTTCCCATTTTTTTATCGAGAATCTCGCAGAAGCTCTTCTTCGACAGGCGCACCAGCTGCGTGGTGTGCCTGGACTGCGAGACGCGGATCTGATCCCCGTTTTTGAGGGAAAACGCCTTTCCCCCGTCGGAGGAAAGGTAGACAAACTTGCGGTTGGCATCCATCGCCTCGACCGTGATGCGGTGCTCGGGCGAGAGGACATAGCAGCTCGAGCGCGTCGAGTGCGGGCAGATCGGCGTGATGAGCAGGTTCCGCGCCGTCGGCTCGACGATCGGGCCGCCCGCAGCCATGGAATACCCCGTGGAGCCGGTGGGCGTGGCGAGCACAACCCCGTCGCCGCATACGCGGGTCAGGAAGCCCTCCTCTGTAAAGATATTCAGCCTTACAACCCTTGCGATAGATCCCTTTGAGATCACCGCATCGTTCAGGGCGATCGTATTATACACGGTGCGCCCGCCGCGCACCACGCTCACGTCGAGCATCATACGCGACTCGACGGTGAAGTTCCAGTCCTTCAGGTCACGCAGCCGGTCTAGCTCGTTGAGCTCCAGCTCCGACATGAAGCCGAGACTGCCGAGATTGATCCCCAGCACCGGCACCCGGTGCAGCGCCACGGTGCGGGCCAGATGCAGGATCGTCCCGTCGCCGCCGAAGGCAATCAGCAGATCGGCGGATTTGATCTCCTGCTGCAGCGGCCGGATCGGCACGCCCAGCTCCTCGCCGTAGCCCTCCCGGTTAAACGGCAGGCACACCACTGTCTGCAGGCCGACGTTCTCGAGAATCTCCTTCGACCGCTTCGCGGCGGCCAGCCGCTCGTCGCGGAAGGGATTCGGGCACAGAATCACTTTTTTAGAAGCCATAACTCTCAATCCTTTAACTCGTCGTGCGAGGCCGCCACCACATCGGACAGCTCCGGTATGGTGTCCGGCTCATCGCTCTTTCTCAAAAAGCCCAGATATTCGATGTTCCCCTCCGATCCGCGGATGGGAGAGTATGTGATTCCAAGAACTGTAAAGTTGTTTTCCTTTGCATGCCGCAGGAACTGCTGCAGCACCTCCAAATGCACCGCCGGATCCCGGACGACGCCCTTTTTGCCGACCTTCTCGCGCCCGGCCTCGAACTGCGGCTTAATCAGGCAGGCGATCTCGCCCCCCTCGCGCAGCAGCGGATAGAGCGCCGGGAAGATGAGCTTCAGCGAGATGAACGACACGTCGATCGACGCGAAGTCCAGCGGCTCCGGGATCTGCTCCGTGCCCAGATAGCGCGCGTTCGTCCGCTCCAGACAGACGACGCGCTCGTCGCTGCGGAGCTTCCAGTCGAGCTGGCCATAGCCGACGTCGACGGCGTAGACGCGCCGCGCGCCGTTTTGCAGCATACAGTCGGTAAAGCCGCCCGTCGACGCGCCGATGTCGGCGCAGGTCTTTCCCTCGAGCGTGATGGGGAAGGTCTGCATCGCCTTCTCCAGCTTCAGCCCGCCGCGGCTGACGTAGCGCAGCGTGTGGCCGCGCACCTCGAGCTCCGCTTCATTCGCGACGGCGGTGCCGGGCTTGTCCACCCGCTGGCCGGCGACAAAGACGCTCCCGGCCATGATGATCGCCTGCGCCTTCTGGCGCGTCGGCGCGAAGCCGCGCTCCACAAGGAGCACGTCGAGTCTCGTTTTATTGCTCATGCAGCACCTCCTTGACCGATTCGGCGACGCCGTCGGCATCCAGCCCCAGCGCGTGCTCCAGCTGCGGCACCGTCCCCTGTGGTGGAAGCGATTCGCCCGCGTTTTTCAGCACCAGCCGCTCCGGCTCCTCCCCGGTCTCGGCCAGCAGCGCCGCGACGCGTTCGCCCACGCAGCCGCGCGCCAGACAATCCTCCAGCACCACCAGCCGCCGCGTCCCGCGGAGCACCTCCGCAATCTCGCCGCCGTCAAGCGGCGCAATCCGGTTCAGCTTCACCACGCGCACGGAGATTCCCTCTGCTTCCAGCCGCCGCGCGGCCTCAAGCGCGTGGTTCACCAGCACACCGTAGCTCAGAACCGTACAGTCCGTCCCCTCGCGCAGACAGTCCGCGAGCGCGTCGCTGCCACAGCCGGTGTAATACGCGCCCTCACCGCCGCGCGGATAGCGCACGGCGACCGGGCCGTCCGTCTCATAGAGCGCGCGGCGCAGCATCCGCCGCAGCTCGGCGAAGTTTGCCGGACAGTAAACCGTCATCCCCGGCACCTGCGGCAGGTACAGCGCGTCGAAGCAGCCGTGGTGCGTCTCGCCGTCCGCGCCGACAAGGCCCGCCCGGTCGATGCCGAACACCACATGCAGCCCGTCGAGCGAAACATCGTGGATCAGCATGTCGTACCCGCGCTGCAGGAAGCTCGAATACACCGCGAACACCGGGCGCATCCCCTGCTTGGCCATACCGGCCGCCATCGCGACGGCGTGCCCCTCGGCGATGCCGACGTCGAAAAAACGCTCCGGGTGCGCCTTGGCAAACGGCGTCAGCCCGGTGCCGGACTCCATCGCCGCCGTGATGGCGCAGACGGACGGATCCTCCTGTGCCAGCGCCGTCAGCTCCGAACCGAACACGGAGGAAAATGACGGCCGAGACGGCCGTTTGCTCCTGCCCGTCAGCGGATCGAACGGCTCGACGCCGTGGAACCGGCCGGGATCCTGCTCCGCGAAGCGGCAGCCGCGCCCCTTGGCCGTCTGCACATGCAGCAGCACCGGACAGCGCAGCTCCCGCGCCCACGTCAGCATATCCGTCAGCTTCTGGACGTCATGCCCGTCCACGGGCCCCATATAGGTAAAGCCCATGTCCTCAAAGAACGTACTGTTCGGAAAAATGGACTTTTTCAGCGCCGTCTTTACATCGTGGCTCAGCTCATAGACCTTCTGTCCTGCCTGTGTGTGCTCCAGCGCATCACGATACCATTTTTTGAACTGATAGTACCCCGACTTCGTCCGCAGTCCCGCAAGATGCCGCGAAAGGCCGCCCACGTTGGGGTTGATGGACATGCCGTTGTCGTTGAGAATGACAATGAGCGGCTCCTGCGACGCGCCCGCGTTGTTGAGTCCCTCAAAGCTCAGCCCGCCGCTCATCGCGCCGTCGCCGATGAGCGCCAGGACGCTGTAGTCCTCATGGCGCAGCGTGCGTGCCCGCGCCATACCGAGCGCGACGGACACGGAATTGGACGCGTGCCCGGCGATAAACGCGTCGTGCTCGCTCTCATAGGGCTTCGGAAAGCCCGAAAGCCCGCCGAACTGGCGCAGCGTCTCGAAGAGCGCCTGCCGCCCGGTGAGGGCCTTATGTACATAGCACTGGTGGCCCACGTCGAAGACCAGCCGGTCCCGCGACGTGTCAAACACGCGGTGGATGGCCACGGTCAGCTCCACCACGCCCAGATTGGAAGCCAGATGCCCGCCCGTCTGTGATACGCGGCTGATGAGGAAGCCCCGCAGCTCCTGACAGAGCCGGCGCACCTCGTCGTTATTGAGCCGCTTCACATCGGCCGGGGTCTGGATCTGTTCCAGAATCAAATCAATCGCACTCCATTCAGCGGAAAAGATGTAAAGTATGCATCACGCGGGCCACGCGGTAGACGACGTTCGTGCAGTCGTTGATGGCCACGGTCTTGCCGAGCGCCTTGCCCCCAATCGTGATGCCGGAGATCAGTGCCGTGATGCCGATGGACAGCAGCACCGAGTGCGTGCTGAGATCGCGCTGCAGCTGCGTGACAATGACCGCCGCAGTCGAGCCGCTGACGATGCCGCAGATGTCGCCGACCACGTCGTTACAGAAGGAACTGACCTGATTGGCGTTTTTCAACAGGCGGATGGCCTCCTTGCCACCCTTTTCCTTGTGGGCGGCCATCGAGTGAAACGGGCGCGGATCGG
>ENA-OVGE01001920-OVGE01001920.1-human-gut-metagenome-genome-assembly--contig:-NODE-1920-length-14946-cov-15.929018_pt1 | contig 14946 bp, 11 predicted proteins | sample MGYA00237769_ERZ505417 | MGnify/ENA primary metagenome ERZ505417 (study PRJEB26158, sample SAMN06016403) | human gut metagenome | biome: human gut; feature: ankylosing spondylitis patient; material... | reverse complement strand
TCCTCGTCCACGTCCAGATAGTCGCCCACCTTCACGCCGCCCAGCTGGTCTGCCGCAGCGGGCGGCAGGCTGTAAGGCGTGCTGAATTTGGCGTCGGCCTCCAGCCGGGTATAGTAGGCGGTCAGGTCGGCACCCAGCGTGCGCAGGGCGGCCGTCTTTTCCGCACCGGTCCACCCGGCGGCAGTGCTGGCGGTGGTGAGCGCTTTTTTCACGCCGTAGGGCAGCAGGGCCGGGGTGAGCGGCGCAAAGCCGTCGGTCATGCTGTCCAGCTGCTCGGCGGAGGCAGGCACAAGGGTCAGGGTGGCGTCCTCCCGCACAGCCACGCCGTATTGCGGGTCGATGCGCACCGGGCCGGGGGTCTTTGCGTCCGGCAGGGTGCTGCTGCGCACATAGGGCGTCAGGTCGGGCGGGGGCGTAGTGTCGGTGAGCAGGGCACCGGTGTCGGGGTTCACGCTCAGAACCCGCAGCAGGGAGCCGGCTACCGGCTGCGCAGGCCGGGGCAGGGCACCCACGTCCTGCGCACGCAGGACCACTACACCGCTTTTGCCGTTCACGCTCAGTACCTGACCGTCTGCCGGGGCCAGCTCTTCGGCGCGGGCGGCAGCAGCCTCGGCCCGGGATGCACACCCGGCCGCCGCGGTGCTGCTGGTGCTGGCCTGCCGGGCAGCAGTCTGTGCCTGTGCGGCACTGGAAGTGCAGCGTTCGGCGCTGGCCGAGGCGCTCTGGGCCGCCGTGGCGGCTGTGCTGGCACTTTCCAGCACGCGGGCCACGAACTGCTCGTACAGGGTGGGCGGCAGGTCCTCGGAGCCGCCGTCGGTGGGCAGGGTGGCATAGGTGTCGTACCGGCCGGGGCGGGTGTAGGCGGTGTAGCCGGAGCCGCTCACGGCGGCCAGCATCCACTGCCCACCGGTGCAGCCGGTGAGGCGGCGGTCCACCGTCACGCAGGCATCGCCGTCCAGCGGCACCGGGGCCAGCTGGGTGCCGTCGCTGCGGCGCAGGTACAGGGCAATGGCGCAGTCGGCCCAGCTTTCGGGCAGCTGGAACTGCAGCCGGTCCACGCCTTCCGCGTTCTGTGCGCCCAGGTGCAGGCGGCTGGGCTGCGGCAGGAATTCGGTGCCGCCGCAGGCTCGATGAATGATCTGGATCTTCATGGTTTTGACCTTCCTTTCCGGTTTTTTATTTGATTGTACGCCGGGGCGCGCGGCAGCAGAAGTGTGTTCTTTTTCTCCGCAGATTTCTGGGCTTCGGCATTTTGCCGGAGGGGTGTTTTTGGGGGTAATTCGGGGGCAATTCCGGGTGCGGAAAATGCCCGGCGGCGGGCCTGGTTTTGTGCAGAAAACTGCGGTATTTGGCCGCTTGTTTCCGTGCGGGAGGGCCAGAAACGGGTCGTTCCGGGGCGTCCGGGACGGATGCAAATGTTAAAAATTCATGAACAGAACGTAGACGAAAAAGAGCGAAAAATCCGGAGGAAATAACTTAAAAAACAATATTTTGCAGGAAACACTGTTAAAATTGCACAAAAAAGAATGTCAAGTATCTAACAAAGTGGAGGCACCCGATTTGACAAATCGGCTCCGGTCTGGTAAGATAATACCGCGCAACGGAGCAACGGACGTTGCAGCGTTTAAATTTTATCTGGATGAAGTGAAATGCCGTCTGAGCGGACGGTACGGTGCAGGCAATGGGGGCCTGTGCCGGGGGACGGAGCAATGTCCCGTTGGAACGGATTCCGACGCAATACGATGCTTGGCTTCCACAGCCGGAAAAGCATCGTATTTGATTGTGGAGCCCCTGGAGCTCCGCAGTCCCGGCGGCCGGGGTGCAATGCAGCATCCGCGGCCGCACCAAAAACAAGAAGAGAGGAGTTGTCTCGTATCGCTTCCGTAAACTTGAAAAAAGCATCCTCAGGCTGCAGATCTGCAGTCTCTTCCCGCGTGCTGGCGTTTTGTGTCATGGTCGTGTGCCTTGTGGCTACCCTTGGTGTGACCGCTGCGAATCTGCGGCTGACCTACGTCACCGACTCCAATGGGGCCAAGCAGGTGATCCTCACCTCTGCCACCGACCCCGCAAAGGTCATGAACCTCTCCGGCATCCAGTCCGAAGAGGGCGACCAGGTCTATTACACGGCGTTCAGCGGCAACCTTGCCACCCTGAACATTGAGCGCGCATTCTCGGTGAACGTCCAGGCCGACGGCCAGACCTACCCGGTGAAGATGGTGTACGGCACTGTGGCCGATGCCTTGCAGCGCGCCGGCATCACCCTGGAGGGCGATGACTACACCGAGCCTGCCCTGGACCGCCTGGTGACCGCAGGCACCCAGATCGTGGTGCACCGCGTGGACTATCAGGACCGCGTGGAAACGCAGGCCATCCCCTATGATACCGAGTATGTCTATACCAGCCTGTACTTCCGCAACACCGGGCGCACCACCACCGTGCAGCACGGTGCCGAGGGCCAGCAGACCGTGACCACCCGCGACCGCTATGTGGACGGTGAGCTGGAGAACAGTATCGTGGTGGATTCCACCACCACCGTGCAGCCCACGAACCATGTCATCAAGACTTACGGCGCGGGCGCACCCGTCTCGCCCCTGACCGGCCCGGACGGCACCACCAATGCCCCTGCTTCCTACAGCAAGGTGCTCACCGGCAAGGCCACCGGTTATTATTCTAAAACCGGCAAGGGCTCTTCCGGCCTTGGCCTTGGCTACGGCACCGTGGCCGTGGACCCGGATGTGATCCCCTACGGCACCAAGCTGTACATCACTTCTACGGACGGAAAGTTCGTGTACGGCTACGCGGTGGCCACCGACACCGGCATCGCGGTGCAGAAGGGTCAGATCCTGGTGGACCTGTTCTATGAGACCTACGCCGAGAGCGTGATCAACGGTGCCATTCAGGTGAATGTGTATGTGGTGGGCTGACCGGTCCGCCGCATGACCCCATAACAGAAAAGGACCCCGCAGAGCGGAGCATTTGTACGTTTCTCCCAAAAGAGAGAGGTGCAGAGGCTCCGCTTTTTTCATTGCATTGGTAAGATTCACGATAAATTTTGCAAAAAATTGGCGGGTGTGTATATAAGGGAGAAATATTGAAGAAAAGATTATGGGTATTTTTCCAGAAAAGGCCTTGAAAAACCGGTCGGAATTCTTTAATATAAAAGAGTAAAAAGCTACAGGTGCGCGTATGCGGACCTGTACGGGGAGGAGCAGTCTATGAAACCGACCGAAGAAAAGATTCAGGGCAATGCATCGGATCTGCCGGTGTATCTGTTCAAGCAGGGCAACAACTGCGAGGCCTATCGTTACTTCGGCGCACATCTGGAAACACGCGCAGGCGAGCCCGGCGTCGTGTTCCGCGTATGGGCACCGCACGCTGTGGCTATCAGCGTGGTAGGCGACTTCAACAGCTGGAAGCCCGGCAGCCACCCCATGCACAAGGTGGATGGGGATTCTGTGTGGGAATTGTTTATTCCTGGCATGAAGGAATTCGACGTTTACAAATACTGCGTGACCACGCGTGCAGGCGACCTTGTCTACAAGGCCGACCCCTATGCGTTCCACGCCGAGACCCGGCCGTCCAACGGCAGCAAGGTCTATGATATCTCCGGCTTTGCCTGGCACGATGAGGCCTGGCAGGCCGCCCAGAAGAAGGCCGATGTGATCAACGGCCCCATGAACATCTACGAGATGCACGTCGGCAGCTGGAAGATGAAGGAGGGCGACAAGCCCTACAACTACGCAGAGCTGGCCGACCAGCTGATCCCCTACATCACCGAGATGGGTTATACCCATGTGGAGCTGCTGCCCGTGATGGAATATCCCTTCGACGGCAGCTGGGGTTATCAGGTCACCGGCTATTTTGCCCCCACCAGCCGCTACGGCACCCCCAAGGACTTCATGTCCTTTGTGGATAAGCTGCACGCAGCCGGCATCGGCGTGATCATGGACTGGGTGCCTGCCCACTTCCCCAAGGACGAGTTCGGCCTGTACAACTTTGACGGTGAGCCCTGTTATGAGGACCCCAATCCCAAGCGCGGTGAGCACAAGGAGTGGGGCACCATGGTGTTCGACTTCGGCCGCAACGAGGTGCAGAGCTTCCTGATCTCCAGCGCCCTGTACTGGCTGGAGCAGTACCACATCGACGGCCTGCGGGTGGACGCCGTGGCCTCGATGCTGTATCTGGATTACAACCGCAAGCAGGGCGAGTGGGAGCCCAACAAGGACGGCGGCAAGGAGAACCTGGAGGCCGTGGCCTTCCTGCGCAAGCTCAACAACACCGTGCTGGGCCGTCACCCCCACAAGTACATGATCGCGGAGGAATCCACCGCATGGCCTATGGTCACAAAGCCCGCTTCGGACGGCGGCCTGGGCTTCAACTTCAAGTGGAACATGGGCTGGATGAACGACATGCTCAGCTACATGAAGACCGACCCGCTCTTCCGCGCAGGCAACCACAACAAGGTGACCTTCAGCTTCTTCTATGCGTTCAGCGAGAACTTTGTGCTGCCCATCAGCCACGACGAAGTGGTGCACGGCAAGGGCAGCCTGATCAACAAGATGCCCGGCGAGTATGAGGCAAAGTTTGCCAACCTGCGCACCTTCTTTGGCTACATGATGGCGCACCCGGGCAAGAAGTTGCTGTTCATGGGTCAGGAGTTCGGCCAGTTTGCCGAGTGGAACGAGGCCAAGCAGCTGGATTGGATGCTGCTGGGCTACGACAAGCACACCGAGCTGAAGAACTATGCCAAGACCCTCAACGCTTTCTACAAGGACCACCCCGCTTTCTGGCAGGTGGACTACAGCTGGGAGGGCTTCCAGTGGATCGTGCCGGACGACTCCCAGCAGAGCGTTATCGCCTTCCTGCGCAAGGACGCCGCCGGCAAGCAGATCCTGGTGGTGTGCAACTTCAACCCGGTACTCCGGGAGGGCTACACCCTGGGCGCACCGGTGGCCGGTACCTACAAAGAGGTGCTGAACAGCGACGACGCTGCCTTTGGCGGCTCCGGTGCTGTCCACAACAAGCCCGTGCGGACCCACAAAAAGCCCATGCACGGTTTTGAGCAGAGCATCACCATCACCCTGCCCCCCATGAGCACCCTGTACTTTGAGGTGCCTACAAAGCGCACCGCCAAAACTGCAGCGGACAAGGCGAAAAAGCCCGGCAAAAAGACCACCAAGGCAGCCCCGGCAGAAAAGGCCGTGAAAAAGCCTGGCCGCAAACCCAAGGCTGCCCCGGAGGCCCCCACGGAAAAGGATGCAAAAAAGCCCGGCCGTAAGCCCAAGGCCGCCGAAGCTCCGGCAGAAAAGCCGGTGAAGAAACCCACCCGGAAGGCAAAGGCTGAGCCGGAACCGGCAGCAGAGGAAGCGCCCAAAAAGCGCGGCCGCAAACCCAAGGCAGCCAAAGAGTAACCCATCCGTTCTACACGATCATTTGTTGACGCTCATTTCCGAACAACGGAAATGTTAATGTTAAAGGGGAGAATAAAGCTATGGCAAAAGAAATTGTGGCAATGATCCTTGCCGGTGGACGTGGCTCGCGCTTGTACGCGCTGACACAGAAAACGGCAAAACCCGCAGTGTCCTTCGGCGGTAAGTACCGCATCGTGGACTTCCCGCTGTCCAACTGCGTGAACTCCAACATCGACACCGTTGGCATCGCGACCCAGTATCAGCCCCAGAAGCTGAACGAGTACATCGGCAACGGCCAGCCCTGGGATCTGGATCGTCTGCACGGCGGCGTGCACACCCTGCCGCCCTACGAGCAGGCAAAGGGCACCGACTGGTACAAGGGCACTGCAAACGCCATCTACCAGAACATCGGCTTCATCGACAGCTACGATCCCGAGTATGTGATCATCCTGTCCGGCGACCAGATCTGCAAGCAGGACTATGCCGACTTCCTGCGCTTCCACAAGGAAAAGGGCGCAGAGTTCTCTGTGGCTGTTATGGAAGTGGACTGGAAGGAAGCCTCCCGCTTCGGCCTGATGGTGGCTGACGAGAACGACCGCATCACCGAGTTCCAGGAGAAGCCCCCGGTACCCAAGTCCAATCTGGCTTCCATGGGCATCTACATCTTCAACTGGGATGTGCTGAAGAAGTATCTGGAAGAGGACGAAGCAGACCCCAACTCCAAGAACGACTTTGGCATGAACATCATCCCCGCCCTGCTGCGCGACGGCCGCAAGATGTACGCCTACCGCTTTGCCGGCTACTGGCGTGACGTGGGCACGATCGACAGCCTGTGGGAAGCCAACATGGAAGTGCTGGATCCCGAAAACTCCGGCATCGATATCTTCGACGAGAAGTGGAAGATCTACAGCCGCAACCCGGTCCTGCCTCCGCAGAAGATCGGCCCCCGCGCTGTGGTGCAGGATTCCCTCGTCACAGAGGGCTGCAAGATCTACGGCAATGTGCATCACTCTGTGCTGAGCGCAGGCGTTGTTGTGGAAGAGGGCGCTACCGTTGAGGACGCAGTCCTGATGGACGGCGTTGTGGTCAAGGCTGGTGCTGTTGTCAAGCGCTGCATCCTGGCGGAGGATGTTGTGGTCGGTGCAGGTGCACGAGTGGGCGGCGATGGCCCCATTGCCCATGTGGGCACCGGCCTGACCGTCGGCGCAGGCGCAACCGTCAAGGAAGGTGCCAAAGTCTTTGAATCCGTCAAGGAGGGTATGGAAGTATGCTGAGCCAGAACACCAATGCGTTGGGTATTATTTTCCCCAACAGTTATGATAATACCGTCCCCGAGCTGGTGACCGAGCGCGCAATGGCTTCGATCCCCTTCGCGGGCCGCTACCGTATGGTGGACTTTGTTCTGTCCAGCATGGCAAACTGCGGTATCTCCAATGTCTCCATCGTGGTGCGCAAGAACTACCACTCCCTGATGGATCATCTGGGCACCGGCCGTGAGTGGGATATGGCCCGCCGTCACGGCGGCCTGAACATCGTGCCGCCTTTCGCTGAGAAGGGCGTGCGCATCTATTCCGGCCGTGTGGAAGCTCTGGGCTCTATCATGAACTTCCTGGAGAACCAGAAGGAAAAGTACGTGGTCATGAGCGACGCCAATGTTGCCCTGAACTACGACTTCAACGCCCTGCTGGCCGCCCATCAGGCAAGCGGTGCCGATGTGACCGTCGCTTACCAGAAGACCGAGATCCCCGAGGGCCGCAAGAATGACAACTACACCCTGACCGTTGATGCCGACGGCCGTGTGACCGAGCTGCTGTTCAACGATTACCGCCCCGGCGTGCAGAACCTTGACCTGAACATCTATGTTCTGGAGCGCGAGACCCTGCTCAAGCTGGTCCGGGATGCAACCTCCCGCGGCCTGATCTACTTCGAGCGCGATATTCTGGCCCACAATGTCAACATCCTGAACATCCACGCTCTGGAGTACACCGGCTATGTGGCACATGTCTGTGACATGAAGAGCTACTTCGACGAGAACCTCAAGCTGACCGATGACGAGAATCTGGAAAAGCTGTTCCCCAAGAAGAGCCCGGTCTACACCAAGATCCGCGACGACAACCCCACCCGCTATGTGCCGGGCTGCAAGGTGACCGACTCCATTCTGGCCGACGGCTGCGTGATCGAGGGCACGGTGGAGAACTGTGTGCTGTTCCGCGGTGTCAAGGTCAAGAAGGGGGCCGTCGTCAAGAACTGCGTGCTGATGCAGGATACGGTGGTGGAAGCCAATGCCGAGCTGGACTGCGTTGTTACCGATAAGAACGTGAAGATCACTGCCGGCAAGAAGCTGTCCGGCACCGAGAGCTTCCCGGTGTACGTGCAGAAGAAGCACACCGTCTGATTTTACTGAGTTATCCATAGGGGCGGCTTCCTCCCCGGTAGCCCCTCTTGAGAGGGGCGGGGGCATCTGTGTGCCCCCGCCTGCTCTTTTGTAAAAATGGTTCGTGCTGCCTGCAAGGGCGGTGGGGGAGAACGAAAATATCCCACTATATGGAAGGAGCGATCCTATGAGAATCCTGTATGCTGCTTCGGAAGCTGCCCCTTTTGCAAAGTCCGGCGGTCTGGCCGACGTTGCGGGTGCCCTGCCCAAGGCTCTGGTCAAGGACGGCGTGGATGCCCGCGTCATTATGCCCCTGTACGGCGACCTGAAGTTCCGTGATACGCTGGAGTACGTGACCAATTATTCCGTCCCCGTGGGCTGGCGCAGCCAGTACTGCGGCCTGTTCAAGACCGAGCGGAACGGCGTGACCTACTACTTCCTGGACAACGAGTATTACTTCAAGCGCCGCGGCCTGTACGGCTTCTACGATGACGGCGAGCGTTTCGCCTTCTTCTCCCGCGCCGTTTTAGAGACCCTGTTCTACATCGATTTCACCCCCGATATCATCAACTGCAACGACTGGCAGACCGCTCTGGTGCCGGTGTACCTGAACCTGTACTATCGCCATCTGGATAAGTTCAACCGCATCAAGACCATCTTCACCATCCATAATATCGCTTATCAGGGCAAGTACGGCACCGACATTCTGGAGGACACCTGCGGCATCGGCCGCCGCGACCAGCACATCGTGGAGTACGATGGCTGCGCAAACTTCATGAAGGGTGCTTTCGAGACTGCCGATAAGATCACCACTGTCAGCCCCACCTATGCCATGGAGATCCTCGACCCGTGGTTCAGCTATGGTCTGGACGCTCTGTTGCGCGAGAAGCAGTACAAGCTGTGCGGCATCTTGAACGGCATCGATACCGATTCCAACGATCCCGCTACGGATAAGAACATCCCCTTCAACTACGACATCACCAACTTTGAAGAGGGCAAGGCAAAGTGCAAGGAAGCCCTGCAGGATAAGTTCGGCCTGAACAAGGATGGCAGCCCCGTCTTTGCCATGGTCAGCCGCATGGTCGGCATGAAGGGCTTTGATCTGGTGCAGAGCATCGCCGATGGCTTGGTGGATCGCGGCATCGAGCTGGTCATTCTGGGCAGCGGCGAGAGCCAGTACGAGAACTTCTTCTCCGACCTGTGCGCACGCCACCCGGGCCGCGTGGGCACCTACATCGGCTTTGAGCCGGCCCTGTCGCAGGAGATCTACGCAGGTGCAGATGCCTTCATCATGCCTTCCAAGAGCGAGCCCTGCGGTCTGGCACAGATGGTGGCCTGCCGCTACGGCACGCCTCCCATCGTCCGCGAGACCGGCGGCCTGCGGGATTCCATCCATGACTGCACGCTGGGCGAGGGCAACGGCTTTACCTTTGCCGGTTACAGCGCTCATGAGCTGTACGATGCCTGCTGCCGTGCACAGGACCGCTACTACAACAAAGAGGACTGGCACAACCTCGTCAAGCACGATATGGAATGCGATTTCAGCTGGGACCTCTCCGCCAAGAGCTACGAGGGCCTGTATAACGAGACCGCAAACCTCTGGTAAATCATTCTCAAAAGTCTGCCTTTTGCCGCCCGGTTCGCAGGAGCCGGGCGGCTTTTTTGCGGACTTCTACACAAATTTTACAAGGATCATCCGCAAAAAGCAGCAAGGCACCTTTGCACTTCCGGCAGGACTGTGCTACAATGAAGAACATTAACAGCTTTTTCCTGTTTTTGAAGAAATGGCAGAATGGATGAGGAGAACGATATGAACTGGAAACGTGTCATCAGCGGCGTGCTGGCAGCAGCGATGCTGTCCGCTCTGCCGGTGCAGCTTCCGGTGTCGGCAGAAGGCACGGAGGCGGTCGGGCAGGCCGATGGCTGGCAGGAACTGACCACTCCGGAACCTCTCGACGAATGCAACGCTTTCTTTTACAGCAAGGACGACCAGACCTTTGAGAAGATCACCCACCCGGAAAAGGATGTCAAAACCGCAGACGGCATCGTGGATTATCTGGGAGACAGCGCGGTGGCGGTGGTGACTGACCCGGAGGATGCCGCCTACAACGCCGGTGACCGGGGTCAGAACTACGCATGGTCGGCGGTCGGCTACGGCGACTGGCTGTATGTGGGCACCTGCTACGCCGCCATCGGCAACACCCTCTCCCTGATGAAGAGCAGTCTGGGCGACGAATACGACGACAAGGTGCTTGCCGCCACCTTCGATGCCCTTTACAACGGCACTTTCTTTCTGACCGAGGAGGATGGCGGCCGGCCCAAGGGCGTGCTGGTGAAGATCAACACCAGGACCGGCGAGACCAGGCTGTTGATGTCCGGCTCCTATAACGGTTACACACCCCTGTTCCGCAACGCATTGGAGTATAACGGCAAGCTGTACTTCTGCGGCAGTGTGGGTGGCGGCGGCATCGGCTTTCTGCCCAGCATCTGGCAGGTAGACCCGGCCACCGACGAGTGCAAGCCGGTGTATATCGGTCTGAACAGTGTGCAGGATTATGCCGCAGCCTACCAGCAGGGCATCTCCGTGGGCATCCGCGGGATGTGTGTCTACAAGGATCAGCTGGTCATCAGCAACGTGACCATGGATGCCGCCACCGGCAAGAGCAGCGCCGCCCTGCTGATCTCCTCCGACCCGGAAAAGGGTTTTACCCAGATCGCGGATTCCGACAGCCTGTTCAACTACCCCGCCTATCACTACGCCGACAGCATCTACGGCGGCAGCATCTGGGATATGGCTGAGTTCAACGGTCGCCTGTATGTTTCCATCTGCACCGGCACCGAGGACAATATGCCGGACGACAACACCATGCAGTCCTTTGCACTGGTGCGGGGCGACCAGAATGCGGACGGCACCTTCACATGGACACCCGTGGCGGGCGATCAGGAAAAGGACGGTGCCCGCTACACCTTCGGCATCGACCCGGAACGCACCCGCTCCGGTGCGGCGAACCTGATCGTGTACAACGACCACCTCTATATTGGTGAGTACAACGACGAAGAGATCGCACTGGAGCGCATCCTCTTTGCCAAGACCGGCAAGAACGCCGACGGTCAGTTTGGCGGCGGACTGGACTGCCGGTTCATCAACGCCAATCTGGAACAGTCGGTGAACCTGTACCGCATGGACAGGGACGAGAACATGGAGCTTGTGGTGGGCAATGCCACCAAGATGTTCCCCAACGGCAGCCTTTCTGGTTTAAAGTCCGGCTTTGGGCGCAGCGAGAACCAGTACATCTGGCGGATGCAGGTGTACGATGGCAAGCTGTATGTGGGTACTTTTGACACCAGCAGTATGCTGGAGTGCGTTGGTCAGTTCGTCAACGGCAACCTGCTGACGCGCACCCCCGCGCAGTGGAAGACCCAGTGGGACTACCTCAAGGCCCTGATGAAGGCACTGCAGGCGACGGACCCCGATGGCAACGGGAACCCCGACACGCTGGCCCAGACCATCAAGTTTTCCTACAAATTCGTGTTCAAAAACATCACGATCGGCAACATCGCCAGTGCCATCCGGCTGCTCAACTACATGCGCAAGGCAAAGCAGGGCTTTGACCTGTATGTTTCGGAGGACGGCGTGAACTTCCAGACCATCACCGTGGACGGCTTTGGAGACCCCTATAACCATGGTCTGCGGGTCTTCGCCACCACCGACCAGGGCCTGTGCCTTGGTACTGCCAATCCCTTCTACGGCACGCAGGTGTGGATCAAGCGCAAGGACAGCTGACCCCCGCACTTCCAGGATAACCGCCGCCCGGCTCTTAAATGAGCTGGGCGGTTTTTTGTGTTTTGCACAAGAAACCTATCATATTTTTGGTATTGATGCTGCCGGAGACGGACATACTCCACCGTGGACGTACAATTATGGCGTTAGTGTGAACGAACTATGAAGTTTTACCAAAAATCGGTGGAAAATTGATTGAAAAGTTCAGTGAATTGAATTATACTATCCATATGAGCTTCTTAACCGGAGCGAAACCATTGCGAAAGGGTGCGGCGGGCTGCTGGTTCGGGCCTGCGCACAGAGGGAGGGCGACACCGCATGAAGGGCTGGTACAAGGCGCTGGAAGATCTTGTCTGGCTGACCCAGCTGGGCCTGAATATGCTGCTGCCGCTGGTCATGTGTCTGGGCGGTGCATGGTGGGCGGTGAACAACTGGAGCTGGCCGGAATGGGTGTTCCTGCCGGCCATCCTGCTGGGGCTTGCTGCCGGGGCACAGAACTTCTGGTATTTTGCAAAGGAACACATGGACCGCACCAAAAAGGAAAAACCAAAGCGGGTGGGGTTCAACTCGCATCAGTAAACTTAACAGGAGGTTTCCCTTTATGAAACTGCAGCCGGAATCCAAAAAGGAGCTGACCCGCATCGCCTGCGGCACGGCCATCTGTACCGCCGTCATGTGGGTGATCTTTGCAGCTCTGCACCTGGTTGGCTGGGTGAAATTTGATTACACTGTTGTTCTGGGCAGTCTCATCGGCGCGGCCGTGGCCATCGGCAACTTTGCGGGCATCTGCCTCGTGTGCCAGAAGGTCATCGACGAGCAGGATGAGAAACGGCGCAAAGCGACATTGCAGGCTTCCTACAATGTCCGGATGCTTTTGCAGGCGGTGTGGATCATCGTTGCCATCGGGGCACCGGTGTTCCAGCCGTTTGCCGGTGTTCTGCCCCTGCTTTTCCCGCGCGTTACGATCTACTACCTGCAAATAACCGGCAAGTACAAGCCTCTTGCACCGGCCGGGCCTTCGGTGGACGTCTCTGTGGAGGACGACCCCGAACCCGCACCGGAGCCGGAAGCTGAACCCCGTGACGAAGGGGGTGAAACGTAACAAATGGAACTGAACGGCGCAAAGATCCTGTATACCATCCATACGGACATCCCCCTGCTGGGTGATTTCAAGATCTCCCAGACCTTAGTCAGCACCTGGATCGTCATGGCGCTGCTTTCGGGTCTTGCCATCTGGCTGGGCAGCAACCTCAAGCTGGAAAATGTCTCAAAGCGGCAGGCCGCCGCCGAGTTCATCGTAGAACGGCTGGACCAGTTCGTGCACGACAACATGGGCTATCACTTTGATAAGTATATCCCGCTCATCGGCGCGATCTTCGCTCTGAGCATCGGCTGCAACCTCATCAGTGTCATCGGCCTGTGGAGCCCCACAGCCGACCTGAACACCGAGGCGGCGTGGGCCATTGTGGTGTTCGTGCTGATCATGTACTACAAGATCAAGACCAACGGCATCCTTTCCTACCTGAAAGGTCTTTTGGACCCCATCTTCATCATGGCACCCATCAATGTGCTGTCGGAGGTTTCCACCCCCGTCAGTATGGCGTTCCGTCACTTTGGCAACATCTTGTCCGGTACGGTCATTTCCACACTGCTGTACTGGGCGCTGGCAAGCCTGAGCCACGTCATTTTCGGCTGGCTGCCGGGTGCCTTGAGTCAGATCCAGCTGTTCCAGATCGGCATCCCGGCCTTTACGGGCCTGTATTTCGACTGGTTCGGCGGCTGCATTCAGGCGTTCATCTTCTGTACCCTGACCGCAATTTTCATCAAACGTGCTGCCGGTGAGGACTAAGCCCTCACAACGGCATCTCCCAAAACAAAAAACTTTTTTGGAGGACAAATCTTATGACTGACTTTCAGTACCTCGCTCGTGGTATCGCTCTGGCAGGCTGCGGCATCGGCGCAGGCTGCGCACTGATCGCAGGTATCGGCCCCGGTATCGGCGAAGGCAACGCAGCAGCTGCTGCCTGTGAAGCTGTGGGCCGTCAGCCCGAGTGCAAGAGCGACGTTACCAGCACCCTGATCCTGGGCGTTGCACTTTCCGAGACCACCGGTATTTACGGCTTCGTCACCGGCCTGCTGCTGATCTTCCTGGCACCCGGTATGTTCATGAAGTTCCTGGCATAAGCGGAACCTTTTACAAAATAACGAAAGGAGACGCTTATGGAACTGTACCAGGCGTTGATCACGCTGGACGGCTGGACCTTTCTGGCCCAGATCTGCAACCTGATGATCCAGCTGCTCATCTTCAAAAAGTTCCTGCTGAATCCGGTCAAAAAGGTGATCGCCGAGCGCAAGGCCAAGGCGGACAGCCAGATCGCCGATGCTGCAAAGCTGCGCACGGAGGCTGAGGCCATGAAGGCGGAGTACGAGCAGAACCTGCAGAATGCCCGCGCCGAGGCCAACCAGATCGTTGCCCGTGCCCAGAAAACGGCCACCGCCCGCGGTGAAGAGATCGTGGGCGAGGCCCGTGCACAGGCCGCTGCCCTGAAGCAGAAGGCGGAGGCTGACATTGCGCAGGAGCGCAAGAAGGCCGTGAACGAGGCAAAGGACGAGATCGGCGGCATGGCCATGGAGATCGCCTCCAAGGTGGTCGAGCGTGAGATCAAGGAAGCCGACCACAAGGACCTGATCGACGAATTTATCAAAAACGTGGGTGAAGCATCATGACCGAGACAGCAAGGATGTACGGCGGAAGCCTGTATGACCTGGCAGCGGAGGAAGGGCTGGAGACCCGCATTCTGGGCGAGCTGGACGAGGCCGTGGCGCTTTTTAAGGCAAGCCCGGAGTACCTGCATCTGCTCAGCACCCCCAGCATCCCCAAAAAGGAGCGCTGCGGCCTGCTGGACGAAGCCCTGCGCGGGCAGGTCCACCTCTATGTGCTGAACTTTTTAAAGATCCTGTGCGAGAAGGGCACCCTGCGGGAGCTGTCCGGCTGCGCACGAGCTTACCGCATCCGCTACAATCAGGCACACGGCATTCTGGAAGCTACGGCCATCTCGGCTGTCCCGCTGACAGAGCCGCAGCGCGCGGCGCTGCACGCCAAGCTGGAAAGCCTGACCGGCAAGACCATCGACCTTAAAACCAAGGTGGATGCCAAGGTGCTGGGCGGTATCCGGCTGGATATCGAGGGCACCGAGCTGGACGGCACCGTCCAGAACCGTCTTGCCTCCCTGCGCCGGGATATTGCGGCGGTCACTTTGTAACTTTTTCCCTGCCCTTTGCAAACGGGGCAGAGCACAGAACGAATTTCCACCCGAAATGACTATTATGAATTGAGTGGTGAACAAACAAAGATGCAACTGAAACCTGAAGAGATCTCC
>ENA-OVGE01001894-OVGE01001894.1-human-gut-metagenome-genome-assembly--contig:-NODE-1894-length-15142-cov-7.328230_pt1 | contig 15142 bp, 15 predicted proteins | sample MGYA00237769_ERZ505417 | MGnify/ENA primary metagenome ERZ505417 (study PRJEB26158, sample SAMN06016403) | human gut metagenome | biome: human gut; feature: ankylosing spondylitis patient; material... | reverse complement strand
TCAAGAAAGCCAAACTGCTGAAAAACGGAGAAGCCTCCGTATGTATGCGCATCACCGTGAACGGTGCGCGAGTGGAAACCAACATCCGCAAGAGCATAGACCCTGCGTCATGGAATCAAGCGAAGGAATGTGCCCGTGGAAAAAGCCGCAAGGCGTGCGACCTGAATGTCTATATCGAAAATGCGAAAATCAAGCTCCACCAAATTTTTAATGAATTGGAGGAACAGCGACAGCCCATTACCGCCCGACTGTTGCAGGAAAAGTTCTTCGGACAAGACAAGGAGCCGGAAGAAGTCCGCACGCTCATCGGTACCATACAGGAACATAACGATCAATGCCGTGCCCTCGTGGGGAAGGACTATACGCTGATTACCGTCCGCCGTTATGAAAGCTGCAAACGCTATCTCGCAGAGCTTATCAAACAGAAGTATGGGAAAGAGGATTTGCCGCTGACGGAAGTCAATGGGGAGTTGGTGCGTGCCTTTGAGTTCTACCTCAAAACGGAAAAGTCCTGCCAGCAGAACACCGTTATCCGCTACATGAAGTGCCTGAAGAAGATAACCAATCTCGCCTTGGCAAACGAATGGATAACCAAAGACCCGTTTGTCGGTATCAAGTTCCATGAGAAAGAGGTTATCCGCGAGTTCCTGACAATGGATGAACTGCTCACCATCTACCACAAAGACTTTCCATTGGAGCGCATCCGAATCGTGCGTGATGTCTTCATCTTTGCAGCAATGACGGGGTTGGCGTTCATTGACGTGCAACAACTGGCACCCGAACATATTGTTGAAGATGCAAACGGCAATCTGTGGATTCGTAAGCCACGGCAAAAGACGAAGAATATGTGCAACATTCCTTTGCTTGACATTCCTTTGGAAATTCTCCGTAAGTATGCCGACCATCCGATGTGCCAAAAGAAAAAGGTATTGCTCCCTGTTCCTTGCAATCAGAAGATGAACAGCTATTTGAAAGAAATAGCTGATTTGTGTCTGATAAAGAAGAACTTAACTACTCATGTTGCGCGGCACTCGTATGCGACCTCGGTCTGCCTCGCCAATGGTGTGAGTATCGAGAATGTGGCAAAGATGCTCGGTCACTCCAATATAAAAATGACGCAGCACTATGCGCGTGTGCTGGATAGTTCCATTCTGCGTGATATGACCAATGTACGAAATGTACTTTCTAATGTAAGGTAAGAGCTATGGACAGGGGAATCATTACAATCACTGAAAACGGGGTGGTCACTATGCCGACCGCTCCCGTTTGGATGACGCAGCAGGAAATGTCCGATGCGTTCAATGTGTTCGGTTGCGACATCCGCAGGGCTGTACACACCATCTACAAAAACATGGAATTGTTGGAAAGCGAAACGAAGCGGTACATCAGGCAGGACAACGGGATTAACTATGATGTTTACACCCTTGAAATGGTGATTGCCGTTTCCTTCAAGTTGAGAAGTCGGGAAAGCATGGTTTTCCGGCGGTTCATCATGGGAAAACTCTGTTCTTTCGATAGAGGAAATTCCATCCATTTGTTCTTTTCACTATCCGACACCCATCCACGATGCACGTGTTAGGATAAGGCGAACCGACCTTCCTGTAAAAGAATAAGCCGATGGTGGCAGGATAACTGTCCGACCATCGGCCTCATTTGTTTTTGTACGTTCAGATTTACGTTTCCAGACGATAGGCGTTCCGATACCCGCTCATCACCATCTTTTCGATGTCCGATTCCTTATACAGGATTTTTCCGCCCAACTGGTAATAGGACACCATTCCATTATTGCGGTAGTCCTGCAAGGTGCGTCGGCTCACCTTGAGCCATGCCGACACTTCCTTGTCCGTCAGGAACTGTTCGTTACTTGGCGAAGCCTTATGCCCCGCATCCATTCTTTCGATGCCTTCGAGCAGAGCATCCAGTTGTCCGATGAAGCCGACCTCCAGTTCACGGTCGGCAAGAATCAAGTCGTTCATAATTTATAGTGGATTTAGTGGTTGTACTTCTGATTGTCTGATTAGATGCTACAGCCACGATAGGCTGCATCCTTGCGTTTGTCCTCCACAAGTCGGACGATGCGCTGCACATCTTCCGGCTTGTAGAAAATCTTGTGCCCTATCTGCGAGTAAGCCAGCGTACCGTTGTCGCGGAGCGTCTGTAAGGTTCGCGGACTGATGCGCAACTGTTGGCAGACCTCTTGGTTGTCCATCCAACGGCTGAGCCGTTTCCCCTCTCTCTTGTGGAGGATTTCATTCACCCGGTCGGACAGGCGGTTGAGCTTGCCGACCATTTCTTCATACTTGCTTTTTGAAATGATTACTACTTCCATACTCATTATATTTACTAATTGTTCTTCTTTTTGCCTGCAAAGTAAAGCCGTTGTCCGCTTGAAACAATGGATTTGCAATGAGGTGGCAGCTTTTGGCAGCAAGTGGTCGGGAGTGGCGTTATCCGTCGAACCCGTGACGGCTGTTTCAAGCGTCCGTGGTGCAAAGAAAAGCGAAGTCCGGCATAATCCAACCGCTTTGCACCTGCGTGGCAGCATTTGGCGTCGGTGTGGTAGCCTGTGGCGTTCTTCGGTTTCTAATGCCATCCGTAAATATGTCCTTCGGGTTTCCTAAAAAGCCATATCCTTAAATCCGCCATGACTGCTCCAATTAAGCCCTTAAAATTCCCAATGCCCGTTTCATGCACAATGGCAAAACGGCGCAGCATAAACTGTTTAGCCAATGCGCAAAGTGCAAAACCATACATTGTTGTCCCACTCAATCCAATCCTTTGACTGTCTGTTTTATAGCTATTTCCTTTGCAACCGATAATCGGTCAAATGTGCGCACAACGACCAACATTGTTAAACACTAAATTCAAACAAGTATGAAGAAGAACGTAAGCAGCCAGAGTATGGATGCAACATTGCAGGGCTTTTTAGGCAACAAGCCGAGTTTGAAAACCCCGAAGCCTGAACCCCAGCCTGCAGACACGCAGGAACAGACAAGTGGAGTTATGCAGGAAAAAGCAGATGAAGTCGTGCAGGAATCGACGGACGAAACTCCGCAGGTAGTACGCCGCATCAGCGGCAAGCAACGCCGGGCATCGTTGGAGGAGTACAAGGAAGAATTTCTCCGCGTACCGTCCATTGAAGACCGCAAGCCCGTATTCCTCAGCCGCAGCACGCGCGACGCCCTTGACCGCATCGTCCGCATGTTCGGCGAGCGACGGATGAGCGTGTCGGGGCTGGTGGAGAACATCGCCCGGCTGCATCTTGCCACCTACGGGGAGGACATAGAGGCATGGCGTAAACTCTGAGAAGTAAGAAGTGGATTGACGGGGTGCAATTCGGAGTTACCCTGAACCTATCCAACGGAGTTTTGAGGGGAGCAAGTTTGTGTTTCGGGCATACCGAAACCGCCTGTTCCCACTCCGAAACTCCGTGGAAGCTACATCCCGTTGGTCTATTATGTATGCACACTTTAATCATTAGAAATCAATGGAACAGAAACGAAAAACTGGCAACAGAAACAAGGGTGGTCGCCCCAAGAAAGGAGCGGCAGATAAGCTGAAATACCGCCTCACGGTGAAGATGGCGACATCGGACTACTACACGCTGAAAGGCAAGGCGCGGAGTGCGGGCATATCCGCCGGGGAGTTCCTGCGCCGTTGCATGAGGGACGGGCAGGTAAAGGAACGGCTCACGCCGGAGCATACGGATTACGTCCGCCAACTCTGCGGCATGGCGAACAACCTGAACCAGCTTGCGCACAAGGCGAACGCCGCGGGTTTCGTCACGGTGAGGATGGAGTGCCGCATACTCGTGGCACGGATTGAAGAACTGCTGAATTTAATCCTCTTATGACAGCTGGATATGATAGCTAAAATCGTAAAGGGAAGCAGTTTTCGGGGTGTGGTAAACTACATTCTTGACAAGGGAAAGGACGCTAAAATCCTTGTCTGTGACGGTCTGTTTGCCGAGAATAATGACACGATAGCCATGAGCTTTGAGGCACAATCGAAGATGAATCCAAAGGTTACGAAGCCCGTCGGACACATCTCTTTGGCTTTTCATAAGGAAGATGAACACCGCCTGACAGACCGTGCAATGGCTGGAATAGCGTTGGAATACCTGAAAGAAATGGGGATAACCGACACGCAGGTTCTCATCGTGCGCCACTTCGACAAGGAGCATCCGCACGTGCATATAGCGTTCAACCGTATCGCCAATAATGGCAGGACAATCAGTGACCGCAACGAGCGGATACGCAGCGCACGCATCTGCAAGGAACTGACGAAGAAATATAACCTGTACTTTGCCAACGGCAAGGAACGGGTGAAGCAGCACCGCCTGAAAGAGCCGGACAAGACCAAGTACGGGCTTTACTCCATCCTTAAATCGGAGGTTTCAAGGTGTGGAAACTGGAACATTCTTGCCGCTAATCTTAAGAAACAAGGCGTGGAAATGCGGTTCAAGCACAAGGGCTATTCGGACGAGGTACAGGGTGTAGTTTTCACCATGAACGGCTATTCGTTCAGCGGCTCCAAGATTGACAGGCGGTTCAGCTATGCCAAGATAGATGTGGCATTGGAACGGAACAGACGTACCGAACGAATGGAAATGCAACCGCTCTCGCGCCATGAAGAACTGCCCACGTTTCAACCTGAATCAAGTGGTAACGATGATTCCTACAACGGTTCAATAGGTCTTTTCATGCTGGACAACACGGACGGACAGGCTGAGGAAAACCGTTTCGAGGAAGAATTAAAACGCAGGAACAAGAAAAAGAAACAACGTAAAATAAGATTCTAAACATGGATAATAATGAAGTTTACTCGCTCTTTGAGGACATCAAGAATGACCTCAAGGGCATCAACAGGAAGTTGGAGAACACTCCCAAAGTAGCAAATAACCAGTCTGTCGGACAGCTTCCAACGGTGGACTTGTCACCTATAAAGGAGCTGTTCGAGAGTTCCGCAAAGGAGCATCAGGCACAGACCAAAGCCATACTGACCAAGTTCGGGGAAGCGGAAGTTTACGCATCAAACAGGATTCTGCACCTGTTACGGAATTTGAAAGAGCCTTTTGCCCTAAGTTCGGAAGAACGAGATACCGAGCCACAGGAGCATATCCACCGCCACAGCTTTGACATCCGGTCGAGCAAGGTGTTTTCTCTTTTGGTCGGTATGGGTATCGTGTGCAGCCTTTCCATCTGGGGTAACATCGAGCTTTGGAAATCCAAGCGTCAGTATGCGGACGATGCGTTGAAATTCCGTGTCATCCGTTCATGGGGAGGTTGCAACGCCAATCATATCCTTTGGCTGAATGACGTGTTCGACATCCACCGCGATGAGGAAACCATCGAATGGATACGGCAGGAGGCGGACGGCTACGACAGAGGATTAAAGGCTTTGTCCGACAGTCTGATGCAGGAGAAATTGAAAGTGGACCAAATTAAAAAGTAAGATATGGCACATATAAAACGCCCGATACGGCCTCCATAAAAAAGTGGGTAATACACAAATTTCAATTATAAAAGCAGTTTGTCGTCAAAGCTTGAGTACTTTTGGCAGGTAATCATTATCTTTGCAAATACAATCAATTATTATTGCACGTATGCAATACGTTTTAATATGGGAACAGAGAAGATAAACCGACTAAAAATAGTATTGGTAGAACAGGGGAAAACCGGGAAATGGCTGGCTGAACAGTTAGGAAAGAACGAGGCAACCGTTTCGCGCTGGTGTTCCAATGCAACCCAACCTTCATTGGAAATGCTGATGAAGATAGCATCCATATTGAATGTGGATGCGAGAAGATTGATTAATAACGGGATAGAAGAATAAGGTCATGGCAAAGAAACAGCTGAAAGAAAAGAGCATAGAAGAAAACCTTTGGGATTCGGCGAATAAACTACGTGGGTCGGTTGAACCTTCGGAATACAAGCATGTGGTATTGAGTTTGATATTCCTGAAATATGCCTACGACCGCTTTGTGGAACGCCGCAACGAATTGATTGCAGACGGCAAGGAAGCGTTCGTTGAACAGCCTGTATTTTATAATGCCAAGAATGTTTTCTACTTAAACGAGATAAGCCGCTGGGACTATCTGATAGAAAATGCCAAACAGAACGACATTGCCATCAAGATAGATGCTGCTTTGGCGCAAGTAGAGAAAGACAACCCGACATTGAAAGGAGCTTTGCCAAGCAATTATTATTCTAGCTTGGGGCTTGACCGCACTAAATTGGCAAGCCTGCTGGACGTCATCGGCAAGATTGATACACAAAAAAACAAGGAACACGATTTGATAGGTCGCGTTTACGAGTATTTCTTGGGCAAATTTGCCATAGCTGAAGGAAAAGGTAAAGGGGAGTATTATACGCCCAAGACGATAGTCAACCTGATAGCGGAAATGATACAGCCTTACCGGGGCAAGATTTACGACCCTTGTTGTGGCTCCGGCGGTATGTTCGTGCAGAGCATGAAATTTATCGAGGCGCACCACGGCAACAAGAAAGACATTTCCGTATACGGACAGGAATACACCAACACGACATATAAGTTGGCGAAGATGAATCTTGCCATCCGTGGCATTGCCTGCAACTTAGGCGAAAAGGCTGCCGATACTTTCCATGACGACCAACACAAGGACTTGAAAGCGGACTTCATCATGGCAAATCCGCCTTTCAACCAAAAGGCATGGCGTGCGGATAACGAACTGACCAACGACCCGCGTTGGCACGGTTATGAAGTTCCGCCTACGAGTAACGCTAACTACGGCTGGATTCTGAACATCGTTTCCAAATTGTCTGCCAATGGCATGGCGGGCTTCCTGCTTGCCAACGGTGCGTTGAGCGGCGATGGTACAGAGTTGAACATACGTCGCCAACTATTGAAGAACCATTTGGTGGAAGCCATTGTAATTCTCCCCCGGAATATGTTCTACTCTACGGATATCAGCGTTACACTTTGGATATTGGCAGGCAACCGCAAAGCCCGTACGGTAGAGCAGAACGGCGAATTGGTGAACTACCGCAACCGAGAAAATGAGGTTTTGTTTATCGACCTACGTCAATGGGGTGAACCGTTTGAGAAGAAATATATTCAGTTCTCTGAGGAACAGATTACACAGATAGCCGAAAACTTCCATAACTGGCAACGAGAAGGTCATGAACAAACCTATCGCAATGTACCCGAATACTGTTATTCCGCTACGCTGGAAGAAATCGAAGCAAAAGGGTGGTCGCTCGTGCCCAGCAAATACATCGAGTTCAAGAACCGGGATGAGGGCATCGACTTCGATACGAAGATGACGCAACTGCAAAGTGAGATGCAAGAACTGCTCCGTAAGGAAGAGGAAAGCAAAAAGGAACTGTTGAACCTGTTTAAAGAGTTGGGATATGGACTTGAATGACAAGATTGTAATTTACCGTACCGCTGATGGGCAAACCACCGTAGATGTCAGGATGGATGGAGATACGGTATGGCTGTCACAGGCACAGATGGCAGAACTGTTTCAAAAAGACAGGACTGTCATCGGGCGACATATTAACAATATATATAAAGAACATGAATTGGAGCGTGAAACCACATGTGCAAATTTTGCACATACCAAGGATTATGGTCGTAGAAAGGGATTTACGCAGACTAAGAATATTATACTCTACAATTTAGATGTCATCATTTCCGTAGGCTATCGTGTAAAAAGCCAGCGCGGTACGCAATTTCGCATTTGGGCAAACAAAGTGTTGAAAGAGTATCTGGTGAAAGGCTATGCCGTCAATAAGGCTTTGACGGAACAACGCTATACGGAATTGAAACAATTGGTCGCCGTTTTGGGGAGGACGGTCAAGGCACAGGAAGCATTGACTTCCGATGATGCCCTCAATTTGGTGGAAGTGGTTTCCGACTATGCTTATGCCCTCGATACGTTGGATAAGTACGATTATCAACAGTTAGCGGTAGAGCAGACCACGAACGAAGCCAAGTTCCACGCTACCTATGAGGGAGCCATGCAATCCATTGAAGAACTGAAAGCAAAGTTTGGCGGAAGCCAATGGTTCGCCCATGAGAAAGACGATTCATTCAAAAGTTCCATCGGGCAGATTTATCAGACCTTTGATGGACAAGACCTCTACCCATCCGTGGAGGAAAAAGCCGCCATGCTGCTTTATTTGGTTACGAAGAATCACTCGTTCAGCGATGGCAACAAGCGCATTGCTGCCACGCTCTTCCTATGGTTCATGGCCGGGAATGGCATCCTTTACAATCCGGACGGCACGAAGCGCATAGCCGATAATACGCTCGTTGCCCTCACGCTGATGATTGCCGAGAGCCGCATGGAGGAGAAAGATGTGATGGTGAAAGTAGTTGTGAACCTGATAAACAAGAACAACTATGAATAAGGGAGAAATGAAACGGTTAGGCAATTATATCCGTGAAGTGGATGTAAGGAACCGGAATTTGGAAGTGACGAAACTATTAGGCGTCAGTATCTCCAAAGAGTTCATGCCATCCATTGCGAACACTATTGGAACGGATATGTCTTCTTATAAGGTAGTTGAACCTCGGCAATTTGCATACGGTCCGGTTACATCACGTAATGGAGATAAGGTTTCTATTGCTTTGTACAAAGAGGATGAGAGTGCTATAATTTCACAGGCCTATACAGTCTTTGAGGTTAAGAACAAACAAGAACTCCTCCCCGAATACCTGATGATGTGGTTTCGTCGCCCTGAGTTCGACCGTTATGCCCGTTTTAAATCACACGGTAGTGCACGTGAGATTTTCAGTTGGGAAGAAATGTGTGATGTGGAACTGCCCGTTCCGTCCATAGAACAACAACACAAGATTGTGTCCGAATACGAAGCGGTTACCCGTCGCATCCGCTTTAATGAGCAAATCATTGCCAAGTTAGAAGAAACGGCGCAAACTCTCTATCGCAAGATGTTTGTAGATGGAATTGATAATGAGAATTTGCCCGATGGGTGGAGAATGGGGACAATAGGTGAATTTTGCAAAGAAACAAAATCAGGAGGTACACCAAGTCGCTCTAATATTAAATTTTGGAATAGCCCTCAATATCGATGGTTGAAGTCTGGAGAAGTTACAAACAACATCATATTTGATACAGAAGAATATATAAGTGAAGATGCTTTAAACGGAAGTTCGGTAAAGATAATACCAGAAGGGGCAGTTGTGATGGCTATGTATGGTGCAACAGCTTCGCAAGTCGCTTATCTTGCATGCCAGACAACCACGAATCAGGCTTGCTGTAATATGATAACTAATTCATTTGAAGAAGCTGCCTATCTGTATTTTCATTGCATGTTTAAGCAAGGAGATATTAAACGACTTGCAAATGGTGGAGCACAAGAAAATTTAAGCCAAGAGTTAATTTGTGCTCAACCAATAATTATGTGTAATAATATTAAAGACATTTGTGTGTTTGTAATTTTATTGCGAACAAAAATTGCATATGCCAAAGAAATATGTAAATTAAAACAATTATTATCAATGTATATGTCTAAACTGATAAACTCTTAAAGCCATGTCAGAAGAAATAAATCAAGGAACAGAACTCGTAAAAGCTGGGGCAAATGTACTCAGTCAATTTTATCAAGATTTAGCTCAACCAAGTGTTAGAGCATTAGGACAAGCATTAGCTACAGTATTTGAATTATGCCCAACTTCTTTACTGTCGTTAAAAATGTGGAATGAAAAGCGAAAGTTTAATTTTGCAAAACGACTTAATGAATATAAGGAAAAGTTAGAACAAATACCAGAAGAAAAACGATGTAAAGTAGATACTCAAATCGGCACACCTATTGTGGAAAAATTAACATATACCACTAATGATGAGATAGCGGATTTGTTTACTACATTATTGGCAAACGCATCCAATATTGACACTGTTAATCGTGCACATCCAGCGTTCATTGATATTATTGGACGTTTGTCAGAAGATGAAGCACGAATCATTCAATATTTGCAAACAGTTTCAGAAATTCCTTATTGTTCTTTTAGAGCAATATCGAAAGTGGAGAATGGGGGCTTTATTACAATTTTGGACCACGCCACAATGTTGCCTTATCGTGTCTCATTGACATTCCCTCAAAATATTACGGCTTATCTTTCTAATTTGATTAGTCTTGGCATTTTATCAGATGAAGATGGATTGTACAAAATCGACAATACTGAATATGACAATATTTGTCTTAAAAATGGATTAGAAAATCTAAAGACAAAATTAGTTCCTCAAAAATTCAAAGAAATTGAAGTTGCAAAAAGTTACTATAAAGTAACTCCATTCGGGAAACTGTTTATTCAAGCTTGTATCAAATAACGTAACCTTATGCCACACTTCAACGAACACGCCCTCGAACTATCCATCATGGAGCTGTTTCAACAAGAGGGTTACACATACACAAGCGGAGAAGAAATCCATAAAGAAGTAAGCGATGTCTTGCTTCGGGATGATATGCGCCTCTATCTGCGCAACCGTTACAAAGCAGAAAGCATTACGCCGTTAGAAATAGAGCGAATCCTTGCCACGCTGACCGCCAATTTGGGCTTCTCCTTGTATGAACAGAACCATCATACCTATCGGCTGATGACGGAAGGGTTTACGTTGAAGCGTGAGGATGCATCTTTGTCGGATTTGTTTATCGAACCGATAGATTTCAGTAAAGAAGGCATAAAAAACAACCTGTTCCGCATCGTCAATCAGTTGGAGATACAGGGTGCGGAGCGACGTATCCCCGACGGTATTGTTTATGTGAACGGTTTGCCCGTGGTGGTATTGGAGTTCAAGAGTGCCGTAAAAGAGGAAACAACTATTATGGATGCCTATACCCAACTCACTGTACGCTACCGCCGTGATATTCCCGACCTGTTCAAATACAACGCTTTTGTGGTGATAAGCGATGGGGTGAACAACAAATACGGCTCTCTATTTTCTCCTTACGATTTCTTTTATTCGTGGCGGAAAGTGGAGGCGGACGGTAAGGCGAAAGACGGTATCAATTCCCTTTTGACGATGGTAAAAGGCTTGTTCCGGAAAGAGAGGCTGCTGAGCGTGATAAAGGATTTCGTGTTCTTTCCCGATTCGTCGAAGAACGAGAAGAAAGTGGTTTGCCGCTATCCGCAATTCTTTGCCACGCACAAGCTGTTCGAGAATATCCGTCTGCACTCCAAACTTAAAGAAGGCGGCGATGGAAAAGGAGGTACTTACTTCGGGGCAACGGGTTGTGGCAAGAGTATCACGATGTTGTTCCTTACCCGTATGTTGATGCGAAGCCAGGAGTTTGCCAGTCCTACGATAGTCCTGATAACCGACCGTACCGATTTGGATGATCAACTTTCTAAACTATTTGGAACGGCTAAGAAGTTCATCGGCGATGAATGTGTCGTAGAAGTAGAAAGCAGGGATAAACTCCGGGAACATTTGGCAGGGCGAACCAGCGGCGGAGTGTTCCTGACCACGATACATAAGTTTACCGAAGATACACGGTTATTGTCTGAAAGGGCAAACATCCTCTGCATATCCGACGAGGCACACCGCTCCCAAACGAACTTAACGTTGCAAGTCAAGCAAACGGATAAGGGTGTGAAACGCAACTACGGCTTTGCCAAATACCTGCACGATTCGTTACCCAATGCTACGTACGTAGGTTTCACGGGAACACCGATTGATGCCACGATAGATGTGTTTGGCGAGGTGGTAGATGCCTATACGATGACCGAATCGGTGACGGATGGTATCACACGGCGTATTGTGTACGAAGGGCGTGCCGCAAAGGTTTTGCTTGACAATAAGAAATTGCAAGAGATAGAGAATTATTACAAGCAATGTGCGGAAGAAGGAGCGAATGAATACCAGATAGAGGAAAGCAAGAAAGCCGTTACCAAAATGGAACGTATCTTGGGAGACTCCGACCGTCTGCAAGCCGTAGCCGAAGACTTCATTGCCCATTATGAGAAACGGGCGGAAGAAGGCAGTACGGTAGAGGGCAAGGCTATGTTCGTTTGTTCCAACCGAACCATCGCTTTCAACCTTTATAAAAAGATTATCGCTTTGCGTCCAGAGTGGGCAAAGATACCTGGCGAAGAAGCGCATGAATACCACTATATGATGGCGGCAGAACCGCGTATTCCTTATGGAAATCAAGAACTCCCCATCGAGAAAATAAAGCTGATAATGACCCGAAGCAAGGACGATGAACCAGAACTTTACAACTTGCTGGGAACGGATGAAGACCGCCGTGCTTGGGCAGAGGAGTTTAAAAAGCCGAAATCAAACTTCAAGATTGCCATTGTTGTCGATATGTGGACAACCGGTTTTGATGTGGACTGTCTGGACACGATGTACATTGACAAGCCTTTGCAGCAACACACGTTGGTGCAGACCATTTCACGGGTGAACCGTGTTTATCCGGGAAAGGAGAAAGGCTTGGTGGTGGATTATATCGGCATCAAAAGCAACATGAATGTGGCATTGAAGCGTTATGCGCAAGGTGATGCCAACTTGGACTCGGTGGAAAGCATTGAGCAGTCCGTTGCGATGGTGAAAGATGAGTTGGATATTATCCGGCGGATGTTCGGCAAGTTTGACTATTCAAAATTTTCTACGGGTACACCATTGGAACAATTAGACTGTCTGAACAAGGGCGCCGAGTTTATGCAGCGGACTAAAGAACAGGAAAACTTATTCATGGGACACGCCAAGAAACTAAAATCGGCATTTAACTTGTGCAGCAATAGTGAAGAGATAAGCGACGACGAGCGTGAAGAAATTCATTATTTCTGTGGCGTACGTTCCATTATTTATAAATTGACAATAGGTGATACGCCGGACACCGCTCAGATGAACCGCCGTGTCAGTGAGATGATAGAAGAAGCCATTCAATCAGAAGGTGTGGAAGAAATCATCCAGATAGGCAATGACAAAGAAAACTTGGATGTACTGAGCGAAGAATACATGGAACGCCTTGGCAAACTGAAACTGCCCAATACGAAAGTAAAACTCATGGAACGCCTGCTGAAAACCGTCATCACAGAGTTCAAGAAGGTGAACAAGGCGAAAGGCGTAGACTTCTCCAAACGCTTGAGCGCTTTGGTTGACAAATACAACGAACGCAGAGATAGTGCTATCTTTGCGGATGAAGTCTTGACGGAAGTGGCCAATCAGATGGCTGACTTGTTGAAAGAACTAAATAAGGAGAAGAAATCTTTCCTTGATTTAGGCATTAGCTACGAAGAAAAAGCCTTTTATGATATTCTGAAATCCATCGCCAAACAGTTTGGCTTTGAATATCCTGAAGATAAGCTACTTAAACTAGCTGCTGAAATCAAGAAGATTGTAGCAGACAAGTCCAAGTACACAGACTGGTCCACCCGTGATGACATAAAGGCAGAACTGAAAATGGATTTGATTTTGGTTTTAGCTGAATATGGCTATCCACCGGTAACGAATGACGAGGTGTTTAAGGAGATTTTGGAACAAGCGGAGAATTTCAAGAAATACAATGGATGACAATATGATGAAAGCCGAATCTCAAAACATAGAATTCAAAGAATCTTGGCGCGACGAATACCAGAAATGGATTTGTGGCTTTGCCAATGCACAAGGCGGTACGCTGTATATCGGTTTGCGCGACAATGGCGAAGTGTGCGGTGTACAGGAAGCCAAGAAGTTGATGGAGGACATTCCGAACAAGGTGCGTGACATGATGGGCATTTTGGTGGAAGTCAATTTGAAAGAAAAGGACGAAAAACAATATCTGGAGATTGTGACAGAGGCTTACCCTTATCCCATCAGTTTCCGTGGCAAGTATTACCAGCGAAGCGGTGCAACCAATCAGGAACTGAAAGGAGTTGCACTCGACCGCTTCATGCTTCGTAAACAGGGCAAGACTTGGGATAGTGTGCCAGTACCTTATCTGAAAGCGGAAGACTTGGATAACGCCACATTCGATTTATTCCGCAAGTATGCCAAACGGAGCGGACGTATGGAGGAAGCGGACTTAATGGACGACAATCACGGATTGTTGGAAAAGCTGCGGCTCTATGAAGGCAATTACCTGAAACGTGCTGCCGCCTTGCTGTTCCATCTAGATCCGGAAAAGTATGTGACTGGAGCGTTTGTAAAGGTCGGTTTTTTCCGTGAAGGCATGGATTTGGTATATCAGGACGAAGTGCATGGTAATCTGTTCCAGCAAATTGTAAAGCTGATGGACTTGCTGTGTACCAAATACATGAAAGCCATCATTACCTACGAGGGCATCCAACGGATAGAGACATTGCCGATACCTCGTGAGGCTTTGCGTGAGGCGTTATTGAATGCCTGCATTAACAAGGACTATGCAGAACCTTCTCCCATTCAAATTCGCGTGTATGAAAACAAACTGGAGATAATAAACGGTGGAGTGTTGCCCGAAGGATGGACGGTGGAAACATTATTGTCTTCTCATCGGAGTATGCCGTACAATCCCGATATAGCCAACACGTTCTTCCGTGCAGGTGAGATTGAGGCATGGGGACGCGGCATTGAGCGTATCATAACGGCTTGCAAGAATGACGGTTTCTCTACGCCGGAGTTCCGCTATGATGCTTCGGGTATATGGACAACCTTTAAGTTTGAGTACCCGGAAAGAGCTACTACCCAAAGCGACCAGAAAACTACCCAAAAGACTACCCAAAAGACTACCCAAAAGGCCATACAAAATCTGACGGAACAACAGCAAGCTATACTGTCATTCTTAAAAGGACATCCGGAAGCGACCCGAAAAGAAATCAGCGAGAGCCTTTCCGCCATTACGGAGGATGGCGTAAAGTACAATCTTTCCCGGCTGCAAGAACTGGGGTTGTTGAAACGCATAGGAGGCAGGAAGCAAGGATATTGGCAGATTATAGAATAAAGGGTTATGAACGATTGGGAAGAATCTGAAAGTTGGCACGATGATTTGATGGCATGGGAACGCTTTCAAGACAAACTTGAAAGAATCAAGGGAGAAAATACCTATGATGGCTTGCACGACTTTGAGGATAAAAGTTTATCTTTGCAGCAGGAAACCTCCACGCGACCTGACGCAGAATGCTGCAACAATCCGGTGGAGCAATAGCGGGAGATTACGCTACTTGCAGAAAGATA
>ENA-OVGE01001866-OVGE01001866.1-human-gut-metagenome-genome-assembly--contig:-NODE-1866-length-15305-cov-7.841246_pt1 | contig 15305 bp, 10 predicted proteins | sample MGYA00237769_ERZ505417 | MGnify/ENA primary metagenome ERZ505417 (study PRJEB26158, sample SAMN06016403) | human gut metagenome | biome: human gut; feature: ankylosing spondylitis patient; material... | reverse complement strand
TGCGCAGCAGCATGACGCAGACGAACTGCACCTGCTGGATGTCGTTGGTGGTGCGGGTGATGAGGGACGCGGTGGAGAAGTTCTCGATCTCCGCATTGGAGAAGTGGATGACGCTGGAGAAGGTCTCGCGGCGCAGGTCGCGGCCGATGGCGGCGGACACCCGGGAGGCCAGGAAGCCCACCGCGATGGACACGGCCACCATCAGCAGGGTCAGGGCCAGCATCTGGCCGCCTACCTTATATAAATAGTGCATCTGCACATCATGGGCAATGCCCTGGGCCTCGTATTCCAGCCCCACCAGCAGCAGAGCCTGGCTCTTCAGGTTCTCCACCACGGTGTCGTCCAGCTGGCCGATGGCACCGGTCAGCTGCTGCTGCACGGCGTCCCGGCGGAAGCCGGGCATCTGGCTCATGGCGGCAAACTGGCCGCACACGGTGTCCAGGTCCTCCGCCGTGGGGGCCACAGTCTCGGTTTCCGTGTCGGGATTGCGGTCGGCACCGGAGGCCTGCAGGTCCGCAAGGCCGGTCATGCCCATGCCGGTCTGCCCGGCGGGGGTGTTGGCTGCCTGGGTGGCCGCCAGATACAGCACGATATCCGGCGTGGTCACAGCGTCTTCCAGCGCAGTGCGCTCGTCGGCGGTCAGGTCGGTGCGCAGGCGCAGCACATCGCCGTCGGCGGTGTAGGCGTTCTGGAAGGCAGCGGCGTCCTCCTCGCGCATCAGCAGCGAGAGGGCATCCAGGGTGCTCTGCCGCACGGTGTCGGGCAGGGGGCTTTCGATGCCGCCCTGCTGGATGCCGGTGTCCACGATCTTGCTGGTGTAGTCCGGCAGCGACAGATCGCAGTACGCCTGCACGAACAGCAGTGCGAACACCACGAGGCAGACGGCCCAGCGACGGGCCAGCTGCTTAAAGATCTTTGTCATGGTTTGGTTCTCCCTTCGGTTTGGTGGTACGCGCAGCATTTTCCGCAAGAATGGCTTCCATCAGCGCGCCGCGCAGCGCTTCCATCTGGGCCAGCTGTTCCGGCTCCAGCCGGGCCATGACACTGGAAAAGTAGTCCCCAAGAGCAGCCTCGCACTGTCGGCAGGCCTCGTATCCCTTGGGCGTGAAACGCACCAGCGTCTTGCGGCGGTCGGCAGGGTCGGCAAAGCGTTCCACAAGGCCGTCCTGCTCCATCTGCCGCACCGTGCGGGAAATGGCAGGAAGCGGTTGGTGGAACTCCTTCACCAGGTCGGACATGTACACCGCACCGTCCTGTCCATGGAGACGAATGCAGCCCAGCAGCCCTTCCAGCATGGGGAAGTGGCGCTTGGGGCAGTCGGCCAGAGCGGCCTTCATGCCGGCCTTGGATGCTTTGCTCAGCCGGTGGATGTAGCGGCAAAGCCCACGGAAACTCAACGTAGATTCCTCAGACACGCGATCCCTCCTCTCAAAGATTACTTAACAGCTGTTAACTGTTAACGCTTGATAATAATAGGCTTTTGCAGGCCGGATTGCAACCCCCTGCAGGGATTGTTTCACAAAAGTTCACAAACGTTTGTGTCCCGCATACACATAAAGCAAAGGGGGCATCGGGCATGGAACAGCGTTTGTGGATGATCCTGCAATTGTTCGGCGGGGCGGCACTTTTCTTATACAGTATGGACACCCTCACGGACGCTTTGCAGCAGGCGGCGGGGGACACCCTGCGGCAGGCCCTTGCCCGGCTCACGGCCCACCCGCTGGCCGGGGTGCTCACGGGGGCGGCGGTCACGGCGGTGGTGCAGAGCAGCTCGGCGGTCACGGTGCTGGTGCTGGGCCTTGTGGGGGCCGGGCTGCTGACCCTGCAGCGGGCCGTGCCGGTGGTGTTCGGAGCCAACATCGGCACCACGGTCACCGCGCAATTGCTGGCCTTCCGGCTGGAGGATGCCCGGTATCTGCTGCTGGTGGCGGGGCTGCTGCTCTGGTTCGCGGGGCGCGGGCGTCTGCACGCAGCCGGGCAGGCGCTGTTTGCGTTCGGCCTGCTGTTTGAGGGCATCGCGGTCATGGCCGAGGCCATGGAGCCGTTGGCAGCAGGGCCGGTGTTCCGGCAGTGGATGGCCCAGGTGCGGTACCGCCCCGGCCTGGGCCTGCTGGCAGGGCTGGGCATGACCCTCGCCGTGCAGAGCAGCTCCGCCACCATTGCGGTGCTGCAGCAGGCGGCCGCCCGCCCCGGGCCGGACGGCGGGTGCCTGCTGGGCCTTGCGGGAGCCATCCCGGTGCTGTTGGGGGACAACATCGGCACCACCGTCACGGCGGTGCTGGCATCGGTGGGGCAGAGCCGGGACGCCAAACGTCTGGCGGCGGCCCACGCCCTGTTCAACCTGTCCGGGGCAGCGGTGTGCTGGCTGCTGCTGCCCCAGTTCACCGCGCTGGTGCGGCTGGTCTCGCCCCACGGGCCGGAGAGCGCCGTGCTGGCCCGGCAGATCGCCAACGCCCACACCTTGTTCAATCTGGGCTGCACGGTGCTGTGGCTGCCCCTGACCCCTTGCATGGTGCGCATCGTGTGCATTCTATTGCCGGAAAAGCACGCCCCTGAGTTGAAACGAACGCCCTAAAATGGTATAATGACAGTGTATCGAACAATTTTGTGACGCTTTTGTTGCACAAATGATGAACGGACCCTTCTGTGGGCCTGCAGCGGTGTGCGGCTGCCAGGGCACAGAGCGAACCAAGAGGACGTGTTTACTATGAAGGATATCATCAACGGGTTGATCGAGCGGTTCCGCAGGCAGCATGTACAGGCCCGGCGCTATGTGGCCATGATGCTGGTGCTGGCCCTGCTCACCACCCTGTTCGTCAACTGGCAGCTCCATGGGGTGGGCATCACCATGACTGCCGACTACCACTGCGGCTACGAGGAGCACCAGCACACGGCGGCCTGCTACGAAAAAGTGCTCACCTGCGGTTACGAGGAGGGCGAGCCGGAAACGCCCGTCACCTCTTCGGACAGCAGCGCCGATCTGGTGTCCGCCTACAGCGCGGCCGAGCCGGAAGAGCCGGTGCAGACCGAGCCGGAGACCATCTGGGTGCCCCATGAGCACACCGATGCCTGCTACGAGGAGCACCGGGTGCTGACCTGCTATCAGGAAGAGCACGAGCACACCGACGACTGCTTTGACGAGTACGGTGCGCTCATCTGCGGCGAGTTCGAGCATATCCACGACGACAGCTGCTACACCACCGAGTATGAGCTGGTGTGCGGCCTGGACGAAGGCGAACTGGTGGAAGAACCCAACCCCGCCTATCAGGAAATGCCTGCCATCCGCCCCGTGGTGGACTTGCCCCCTGAGCCGGCCGAGACCACCCCGGACGAGCCGGTGCTGCATCACCACACCGACGCCTGCTACACCGAGGAGCTGGTGTGCACCATCCCGGAGCACCACCACACCGTGGAGTGCCTGGCCGATACCCAGGCCGACGTGGAGACTGCCGAGGAATGGCAGGCCGCGGCCAACGTGGCCCTGAACGGCAACTGGGCCGAGGACCTGCTCACCGTGGCAAAGTCCCAGCTGGACTACCAGCAGAGCGACAAGAACTTCAAGCTGGATGTGGAGGACCAGCAGGTGCTGCGCGGCTACTCCCGCTATGGTGCCTGGTACGGCAACCCCTACGGTGCCTGGGACGTGATGTTCCTGTCCTACTGCCTGCACTTTGCGGGTGTGCCCCAGACGGTGGTGCCCCAGCGTGCGGGCGTGATGGCCCTGCACAGTGACCTGCGCGGCTCCCAGTGGCTCACCGACGCCGACGGCTCCACCGCAAGGCCCGGCGATATCGTCATCTACAACACCCTCACCACCGAGCAGGTGGCCGTGGACGAGAGCTCCTATGGCATCGCCCTGCTGGACCTGGACGAGGACCCCGACACTGCCGCCCAGCTCACGGCTTCCGAGCCGCAGGTGGACACCCGCACCGTGACCACCGAGACGGTGGGCGTCGTGTCCGCCGTGGACCCCGACGCCGGGACCCTGACCGTGATCTCCGGCAACGTGGACGGCAAGGTGGCCGAGGTGCCCGCTGCCATGTCCGACGTGACCAGTGTCATCTCGGTGACCGGCGCCTATGCCTCCGAGACCACCGCTGTGGCCCCGGAGGACCCGGCAGGCTCCCAGGAGGAGCTGGACGGCAGCTATGCGCTGCTGGAAGATGAGGATGGCTTTGGGGCCACCGTGGAATGGGTCGGCGAGGCCCGGCAGCAGGACCCCGATGCCCCGGCCCTGCTGGCAGAAACTGCCGATACGGAGGTGATGCTGGACCCCACCTGGATCACTAAGATAGCGTTCGAGCAGAAGGTCAATGGCTCCTGGGAGACCCTGATGGGGAATGAAGTGGAAAGCGGTACCAACGTGCAGGTCACCATGACCTACAAGCTGCCTGCGGGCACCTTGACGCCGGACCGGCCGACCCTGTGCTACCAGCTGCCGGATGCCATGAAGCCCAAGCAGCCCACCTCCGGCAATATCAAGGACGAGACCGACAACAACAAGGTCATTGGCACCTATACCATCGACACCGACGGCCTGGCAAAGCTGACCTTTTATAAAAGTGATAAGTTCACCGGTTTGGATGCCAACGGCAACCGGGAGTTTACCGGAACCTTCCAGTTCTCCCGGAAAGTATGGGCAGATGATTTTGCAAATGACAAAAACATTACCTTTAAAGATGGCTTTACTCTGACCATCAAGAAGAAAACGGCAGATATAAAGATCAGTAAAGGGTACACCGGCTATTGGAGTGCCTTTGAAAATCATCCGGAAAGTGGCACCTTCATAAACCATTATATGGTGACGGTGGAGACCACCAACGGCACCAAAGACCCGGTGACCCTTACGGATACCCTGAACACGAATCAGAGTGGAATCAGTGCTGGTGATTACCTGAAGGGCGGCACCTACCTGAAAAACTCCTTTAAACTTTACAAGGAGGACGCTTCGGGTAAACGAACGGAGATCCTGCCGTTCCCCGACTGCAAGATCCAGGAGGACAGCAACGGCAACCCCCAGGTGGTCATTAAGGACCTGGAAGCATTGGGGATTGAAGAAAAGTACATCTGGTACTATGACGTTCAGCGGAACTATGCGGACTTTGACGAAATGCCCGACGGCGTCGGTATGATCTTCAATACGGCAACAGCGAAGGCAGGGGACAGGGAGGAAAAGAAGGCTGAAGCATACTACACATGTAAAACCCCTCGCATTGAGAAGAACGGCCAGTACGACCCCAAAACAGGCCACATCCAGTGGACGATCACGGTAAAGATACCGCATTCTTTTCTGGGGTCCTATCTCCTGCAGGGCTGCAAGATCACAGATGCCTTGCCAGACGGTGTGCAGATCGTAGGGGATGTAAAGGTAGGCAGCGATACGATATCGGCAGAGGAATTCCAGCAAAATGGCTATACCATCCCGGATAAATATACGGGAACAGAGCTGACGATCACCTTTGAGACCACCACCCCCCTGGGCGGCGGCTCGGTGACCAACAAGGCACAGATCCTGACCAAGAGCGGCCATATCTTTGAGGCCTCGGATACTGTGAACATCGGGCAGGGGGCTTGGACCCTGAGCAAGGAGCTGTCCAGCAGCAGCAAGGGCCTGGCCAAATGGGATATCTCTGCCGCCAATGCAGCTGGCGAAAGCAGCTTTACCCTGGTGGAGACCCTCCAGGATGCTGTGAACGAAAGCGGCCAGACCCAGCCGAACACCCACTATGCTTACGCCGCAGAGCTGGAGGAGGCTTTGGAAAAGGGCCTCACCCTGACCCTCCACGACGGTGGCACCATGACCTATGCTGATGCTAAGGCCGACAAGGTCATTACCGTCACCTACTACAGCGGTGCCAACGGCACAGGCGGCACGGTGACTGCCAACGACCCCTCCACCCGGGTGCAGAGCTTTACCATCCAGGTGAACAAGGCAGATGGCAACCCGGTGCGGCGTGTGGAGGTGACGGGCATCCCTACCCACGAGGATCGCAGCAATGTGACCACTGGAGAAAAATGGACTTACAAAAACAGCGTCAGCGTGCAAGGCAGTTCTCAGAGGGCTGAGGCAGAGGACACCTACCACAGTTACAAGAGCTTTGAAAAACGGGTGTCGGCGAACAGCGATCAGGACGAATCTGGTTACCAAAGCGGAGACCAGACCTACCAGTACAGTAAACTCGACGGCAAAAACCTCCACTATCAGCTGGTGGTGCAGACCGCTGCCGAGGATGATGCCGACATTGTCATCACCGATATCCTGCCGGAAAACACTGAGTTCAAGACCGACTGGGTGACGATCGGCATGGACGAAGGGGCCCCGGATAAGATCAGCGAGTTGAAGGGTGCCGCTGCCACGGTAGCCTACGAGGAAGCCACCCGGAAGCTGACCATTACCATCCGCGGCTACAACCTGAGCAAGAACAAACAACACAAGTTCCGCATTCTGTACAAGGTGGGGGTCAGCAACGACCCTGCCTGGAAGAACCCCTCGGTGGGCCAGGTGATCTACACCAACACGGCCCAGTGGGGCGAGCTGACTGAGACCCTCCACACCACGGTGGAAAAGACTGTGGACCCCCTGAAAAAGACCGGACAGCTGGTGGAGGGCAAAACCGACCGCATCGAGTATCAGGTGGTGGTGAACCCGGCCCGGAAGGACCTGTCGGTGGAAGCCAACAAGGCCCCGACCATTGAGCTGTGGGACGACGTAAAGGCCCAGAACGGTGCCATTGTCCGGGGAGACCCGGAGTCTGTAAAGCTGTATTACTTCCAGTATGACGAAGCCACCAACACCGTGACCCGAGGGAAAGAAGTGCCTCGCAGCCTGTACCAGGTGCTGCCGGCAGATGACGAGGGCTGGCTCCACATGGTGATCCCCAACCAGACCGCCATGATCCTGGTGTACCAATGTGATGTAAAGCAGGGCAGTGCTGCTGAGGATTACAACGTGGACAATACCGTCAAGCTGGGCAATGGGGCCTCCACCAATTCGGATTCCATCAAGTTTACCTATGCATCTGCCGCCACAGCCTCCACCGGACAGTTCCTGCTCCACAAGGTGGACGATTACTCCGGCGTGGCATTGCAGGGAGCAGAGTTTACCATCTGGCAGTATGATCCGAAAACCCAGGTATGGCAGCCCTGGAGCGGCGGCGTAAACGGCACCGTCACCACCAACGAAAAAGGCCAGGTGAGCCTGACGGTGCTGGAAAACGGCAGCGAACAGACCCTGAAGCCGGACCTGCTGTATAAGATCGTGGAGACCAAAGCACCCCAGAACTACCAGAAGGACGATACCCCCCACTATGTGCTGTTCCACAAGAGCAACGAGACCCCCCAGACGGCCTTTGATACCGCTACGGGCAAGGGGACGGCGATGGATGGAGAAAAAATCATCCAGTTTGAAGATGTCCAGGTGGGCAGTGCCGCCCAGACCACCACGGCCCGGTATACCAACCGCTACAGCAACCTGACCGTCAGCAAACTGTGGCTGGATGCCGATACCCGCCAGCCGGTGGAACCGGCGGTGAACAGCATCCGCATCAAGGTCTGGCAGTACACCGACAATGCCGAGAAAAAAACGTTGTTTGCCGAAGCCGACCTGACCGCAGATAACAACTGGACCTGGTCCGAGTCGGGGGACAAGCTGCCCCTGAAGGACGAGAAGGGCAATGCGTACCACTACCTGGTGGAGGAAGTGACCACCGGAAACTGGAACGTGTACATTGATAACAATGATGTGCAGACCGGCAACATTACCATCCGGAACTACGTTTACACCGGCTACGAGCTGCCGTCCACCGGCGGCATGGGTACGGCACCCTTCGGGGTGCTGGGCGGCGCACTGGCCGCTGCAGCAGCTCTGCTGCTGGTCCGCAAACGGAAACAGAACGAGGAGGAGTGAGCAGCCATGAAACAAAACAAAAACAACCGGTTTGCCGCTCTTCTGCTGGCGCTGTGCATGGCCGTGTGCTGTGCACTGCCCGCGCTGGCAGCCCCCGCGGCCAGTGCCAACATCGACCTGAGCCGCACCGGCAGCATGGACGTGACCCTGTACGACCACCAGAACGACGTCCCCCTGCGGGGCGGCGCACTCACCGTGTACAAGGTGGCGGACGTGGCCCGCACCAACGGCGACCTGCACTTTGTGTACACCGCCGACTTTACGGGCTGCGGCATCGCGCTGGGCGACCTGACGGACAGCACGCTGGCTTCCAGGCTGGAAGCCAAGCTGCCCGCCCGCGCCGCCGGCACCACCCATAAGATCAGCGAGCAGGGCATCGTCTCCTTTGACGCGCTGCCGCTGGGCCTGTACCTCGTGGTGCAGACCGAGAACTCCAAGGGCTACGAGGCCATCAATTCCTTCCTGGTGTCGCTGCCCATGGCGGACGAAAGCGGCTGGCTCTACACCGTGGACGCCACCCCCAAGGTGGGCGCGCCCACGCAGGAGGTGACCCCGCCCGAACCGGAAACTCCCAGCAAGCCTTCGGAACCGGACAAACCGTCCGAGCCGGAGAAGCCCTCGGAACCGGACAAGCCCACCCAGCCCGGCACCCCGGATGAGCCGGACAACCCGGACATGCCGGTGAACCCCGGCAACCCGGACAACCCCGTGGCCCCCGGCAACCCGGACAACCCGGTGGCGCCGGGCCGCCCGGACGGCAATGCACTGCCCCAGAGCGGCCAGCTGAACTGGCCCATCCCGTTCATGGCCTGCAGCGGCGTGCTGCTGTTTGCCGTCGGCTGGGTGCTGGACCGGAAGGAGATGCTGGCATGAACACAAAGCAGAAGATCGGCCGCGCCTGCATGATCGTGGGCATCCTGCTCATTCTGGGCGCACTGGCCCTGCTGGGCTATAACCAGTGGGACGCCAACCGCGCCGACAAGGCTTCGCAGGACGCCCTGGGCAAGCTGGAAGAGACCCTGACCGAGACCATTGAGGACAACACCGAAGAAGAGATCCAGCCGGAGCTGGATCCGGAGCAGGAGATGACCGTCACCGACATCGACGGCTGGGGCTACATCGGCTACCTGTCCATCCCGTCCATCGGGCTGGAACTGCCCGTGATGAGCGAGTGGAGCTATGCGGGCCTCAAGGTGGCCCCGGGCCGCTACTCCGGCTCCACCTACGCCGACAACATGGTGGTCTGCGCCCACAACTACGCCAAGCATTTCAGCCCCATCAAGTGGCTGGCCCTGGGCAGCGAGGTGTACTTTACCGACATGGACGGCCAGCGCTGGAGCTATGAGGTGTCCAACGTGGAGACCATCCAGCCCACCGACATCGACAAGATGATCACGGCCAGCGACGAGGACGCCTGGGACCTGACCCTGTTCACCTGCACCACCGGCGGCCGGGCCCGCTGTGCCGTGCGCTGCACCCGCACCGGTTACCCGGTCTTGGAGACCAGCGCGGCAGGGCGGATCACGGAGTAAGCAGGACGATTTGGAATTGCCTCCGCTTTGCTCTGGCAATATCAGCGGAAAATTATTTTTAAAGATATGCAATCCCGGAAAATCTGCGGATTTTCCGGGATTGTTTTTTCACGGATGGGCGTTAAGGAAAGTGGCCTGTTCTCTGGAAGGCAAACGATTTGGAATGCCCTCCGCTTTGCTCTGGGCATAAATCGCAGAAAAATTATTTTAGATTTTGCAAATCCGGCAGGGCTGCGGCCCCGCCGGATTTGCTTTTTCACGGGAGAGGGCGTTCCGGGAAGTGGCATCGGCTGCTGTTGGCCTGCGGCCAAAGCGCAGAAGGAGAACTCGCGTTTTGCGGAAAGGAATCCCGTAACGTCCCTCCCGGTGCGATGTCATTCCGGTATCAGATGCCACTCCCCGCCATGACCCCTCTGGTGAAAAGGCAACTCCGAAAAATCCGCAGATTTTCCGGAGTTGCAATAAAAAATAATATTTCCTCTAATTATGGCGCAGCGCACGCGGAGCCATTTCAAATCGTCCTGTTCCGGTTTCCCGCAAGCGTACAGGGAACTGTCGCGCCAGCGTCCACAAAAAAGCCCCCGCCATGCGGATGCACAGCGGGTGCCTTGAAGGGCTCTGCGGGGATGCTCAGTGAGTGGTGCCCATGTCCACAGCCAGGTCGGCGTCGTTCTTCACAACGGCCTCCACGGCCTTCTCCAGGCCGCGGGCGATCTGGTGCAGGTCCATGCTGGGGGTGCCCAGGGGCTTGTTGACCACCTGCTCCATGGCGTAAGGCACATGGATGAAGCCGCCCCGGATGTTGGGGTACTTCTTGTCGATGAGGTACAGCAGGGTGTACATCAGGTAGTTGCACACATAGGAGCCTGCAGTGTAGGACAGGGCGGAGGGGATGCCTGCGTCCTTGATGTTCTGCACCATGGCCTTCACGGGCAGGGAAGTGAAGTAGGCGGTCTCGCCGTCCTCCTGGATGGTCACGTCGATGGGCTGATAACCGGCGTTGTCGGCGATGCGGCCGTCCATCAGGTTGATGGCCACCTTTTCCGGGGTGATGGCGGAGCGGCCGCCGGCCTGACCGATGCAGATGACCACATCGGGCTGGTTTGCCTGAATGGCAGCTTCCAGCACCTCACCGGCACGGATGAACTCGGTGGGCACTTCCTGCTTGACGATCTCGGCACCGGCGATGGTGTCGGGCAGCAGCTTTACCGCCTCAAAAGCGGGGTTGACGGTCTCGCCGCCAAAGGGGTCGAAACCAGTGAGCAGAATCTTCATAGTAAAAAGCCTCGATTCTCAGATATAAATGGACGGCTCCAGAACGGTGAGCTGTCCGTGATCCATGATCATGCGGTTGTCCACATAGATGCAGGGAGCGTGGGTGACCAGATCGTAATGGCCGGAAGCATCCTGCACACCGCCCAGCGCGATGTTGCGCCCGAACCCGATGTGGAAGGTGCCATAGGTGGATTCGTCCTCGATGTAGCAGTTGCCTGCACAGCGAGAGTGGGTGTTGAGCCCGATGCCGAACTCCGCCGCCACCACCATGTTCTCCGGGTCGTGGAAGCGGGCCAGAAACTGCTTGAGCCGCCTGCCGCTGGCATTGTCCTCGATCTCCACGATGCGGCCGCCGCGCAGCTCCACCCGCACGGGGCTGTCCACGATGCCGATATAGCCCATGGAGCCGTCCAGGATCAGGGTGCCGTTGGTGTCGCTCTCCACCGGTGCCACATACACTTCCACGCTGGCAGAGGAAAGGCCCTTGCCGTCGTGGCAGCAGCCGTTGAAGAAGCCGGGCACACGCCCTTCGATGTTGAAATCCAGGTTCGTGCCAAGCTCCGTGGTCACATGGATGTGGCTGGCGTTCTGGTAGCAGGCCATGATGATGCTGGCCATGATCCTGCTTTTGGGCAGGCTCATGTTCAGGAAGTCGTAGCTCAGCAGGGACTGCCCGTTGCTGGTGCTCAGCGGCAGCGACAAAAACCGGTTGCGGCGGGCGATGACCCGCTTGACGGCCCGTGTGGTGATGAGGGAATACTCGGCAGCACCGATCACGGCGTTGTAGGGGTCAAAGGCGTCCTCGCGGTCGTCGAAATACTGGCCCACCTGCTCGTGCAGGTCGTCCAGCATCAAAACATCCGCCACGCTGCCCACCGCCTGTGCGGCTTGCTGCATGGCTGCCACCTCGACAGCATACTTCTGGCTGGATACGATCAGGATGCGTTCGCCTGCACGGAGCCGGACCCAGTCCCGTATAATGACATCGGCTCCGTGCTGTATTGCTTGTTCCATTGAATCACTCGATCTAACAAAAAAATCACTTCAGGAGGATCATCATCACGATCTGGACCACCATCATGATGATGGCGACAGGAACCTGATTCTTGATGACGCCCATGGGCTTCTTCATATCCAGCAGTGCCACGGGCACGGTGTTGAAGTTTGCAGCCATGGGGGTGCACAGGGTGCCGCAGAAGCCGCAGGTCAAAGCCAGCATGCCGATGACCACCGGGTTTGCGCCGTGGGCCAGCACGAACGGGTAGCCGATGCCCACGGTCATCACGGTGATGGCGGCGTAGGCGTTGCCCATGATCATGGTGAACAGCATCATGCCGATGGCGTACACCACAATACCGGCGTTCACATTGCCCTCGGGGATGATGTGGCTGACCAGGTCAGAGATCACATCGCCGACACCGGCAGCGGTGAAGACGGAGCCAAGGCAGGCCAGCAGCATGGGCAGCATGGACAGGGGGCCCACGGTGGACAGCATGCGCTCGGAATCGTTCAGGAAGGTGGAGGGCTTGTTGTCGCGGTTCATGATCATCAGCAGGATGATGGCCACGAGAACGCCCAGAGCCACGCCGTTCAGGGCGGACAGGCCGATGCCCAGGCCGGTGATGGCGCAGACGACGGCCAGCACGCCGATGCTCAGGGTGGGGACAAAGATCTTCATGCCGATCTTCTCATAGGTAGCCTCGGTCTCGGCCTTGGTGGCAGCAGAGACAGCGCCCTTCTTGACCTTCTTGAGGATGGCGGGGATGCACATCACCACCACCAGGATGCCGCTCACCAGAGAGGGCAGCCAGCGGCCCAGGGCAAGCACGACGCCCAGCACGGCCCAGAAGATAAAGGTGCCCATGGGTTCCGGGTTCTCCTTATCCTTCAGGTTCTTCACGCCGCAGTAGATGCACAGCAGGCCGATGATAAAGTAGATGATCTCCATCACCTTGGTGGACAGGCTGTAATCAGCACTCATAAAAAAGCTCATTCTTCTGTCCTCCCTTACTTATAGTACTTCTGGATCATCTTGCGATCCTTGATCACATAGAATACGATGGCGACCACAGTGGCAATGATGCACACGGGGATCTCGATGGCAGCCAGCTGGGCCAGCTCCACCTCGATGCCCAGGCCGGCCAAAGTGCTCTGCACCAGCAGGCCGCCGGAGCCGCCCACGAACAGGACCTGACCGAAGAACCAGGTGATGTTTTCCATGCCGGAAGCCATGCCCTTCAGCTCCTCGACATGCTCCTCATTGGGCTCATAGCCCTGTGCTACAATGGCACCTTCGGCCATGGGCATGATGACGGGGCGCACGAAACCGGCCACGCCGCCAAAGCCCACGTTGAAGGCTGCAAAGATCGAGCGCATCACGCCGTAGATGCCGATGACCAGGCCGGAGGTGGCACCCTTGAACTTGCCGATCAGGGCAGCGGCTGCTTCACGCAGGCCGTTGCGCTCCAGCGTGCCGGTGACCAGCATCACGATGATGAAGATGGCCATGCTGCGGTTTGCCACAAAGGTGCTGCCCAGCGTTTCCAGCAGGGTGACCGGGCCCAGACCGCCAACCAGTGCAGTCACAACGGCTGCCACCAGAATGACCAGAATGGAGTCCAGCTTCAGTGCAAAGCCAGCGATGACGATGACAATGCCAAGTAGTTTCAGTAGTTCCATAATTGCCTTCCTTTATACTTATATTTTCCCGGCGCTGTGCTGGCGGTCCGCCTGTGGGTCAGCAGGCAGGCCGTCGGCACTACGCCGAAAAGTCCAGAGAAAATGCCTTACAGGCAGATAAACGCTGCCAGCAGCAGAGAAAAGCCTCCTGCCGTAAGCCACAGCGGCACCAGACGACGGCCCAGGTGGGCTCCGATATCGCAGTGTTCCAGCACCCCGGAGGCCTTCATGGGCACCACCGTGGTGGCTTTGGGCACGGCCTCTGGGCTGCCGTAGGGGTTGGTGGAGGTAAACTCACCAGTGCCGATCTCCCCGGGGCAGGCGTACACCCCAAACCAGGAGGACAGCAGCCCACCCTTGCCAGCGCTTGTCTTGCACACGCGCACCAGCTGCACCGTAAGGGCCTGGGCCTGCTTTTCTTCCACCAGCAGGTTGACCCGGACCATATTTACCAGGTTCAGTATCGAGGAAATGGCGATGAGAGCGTCCAGGATCAGGACCAGGATCAATAACGAGTGCATGGGGCACACCTCCTGCAAACAGAGCAAGGGCTGCGGCAGCCCCTGGTGCTTTCGTAAGATGGAAATAGTATACCATAAAGTGGGACGAATTGTAAATGAAATATAGATAATCTGTCTAGGCTTCCTAAAAAAGGAAAAATCCCCTGTTTCCCAAAGGAAACAGGGGATTTGCGCCGTTTGGCAGAAATTACTTGTTGCGGATGTACTCATCCATGGCCTTGGCGGCAGCCTTGCCGGCGCCCATGGCCTTGATGACGGTGGCGGCACCGGTCACGGCATCGCCGCCGGCGTACACGCCGTCACGGCTGGTCTTGCCCTCGTCGCCCTCGGTGACGATGCAGCCGTGCTTGTTGGTCTCCAGGCCCGGGGTGGTGGAGCGGATCAGCGGGTTGGGGCTGGTGCCCAGGCTCATGATCACGGTGTCCACGTCCAGCTCAAACTCGCTGCCCTTCTTCTCGATGGGGCGGCGGCGGCCGGAAGCATCGGGCTCGCCCAGCTCCATCTCCACGCAGGTGATGGACTTGACGAAGCCGTTCTCGTCCGGGTGGATCTCCACGGGGTTGCACAGGGTCTTAAAGATGATGCCCTCTTCCTCGGCGTGCTCCACCTCTTCCTTACGGGCGGGCAGCTCAGCCATGCCGCGGCGGTAGACGATGTACACGGTCTCGGCACCCAGACGCAGGGCGCTGCGGGCAGCGTCCATGGCCACGTTGCCGCCGCCCACAACGGCAACCTTCTTGCCGGTGCGGATGGGGGTCTTGCTGGTGGGCAGGTAAGCCTTCATCAGGTTGGAACGGGTCAGGAACTCGTTGGCGGAGTACACGCCCTTCAGGCTCTCGCCGGGGATGCCCATGAAGCGGGGCAGGCCGGCACCGGAGCCCACGAACACGGCCTCGTAGCCGTACTCGCCCATCAGCTCGTCGATGGTCAGCACCTTGCCGATGACCATGTTGCACTCAAAATCCACGCCCATCTTCTTCAGGCCGTCGATCTCCTGCTGGACGATGGCCTTGGGCAGACGGAACTCGGGGATGCCGTACATCAGCACACCGCCTGCAACGTGCAGAGCCTCGTAAACGGTGACCTTGTAGCCCAGCTTTGCCAGATCGCCTGCAGCGGTCAGGCCGGCAGGGCCTGCGCCGATGATGGCAACCTTATGGCCGTTCCATTCAGGCACGATGGGTGCGGTGTGCACATTCTCGCGGTGCCAGTCGGCCACAAAGCGCTCCAGACGGCCAATGGCCACCGGCTCGTTCTTGATGCCGCGGGTGCACTTGCCCTCGCACTGGCTCTCCTGCGGGCATACACGGCCGCAGACAGCGGGCAGGGAAGAGGAGCGGTTGATCACCTGATAAGCGGCTTCAAAGTCGCCCTCGGCCACATGGCCGATGA
>ENA-OVGE01001860-OVGE01001860.1-human-gut-metagenome-genome-assembly--contig:-NODE-1860-length-15366-cov-42.180067_pt1 | contig 15366 bp, 5 predicted proteins | sample MGYA00237769_ERZ505417 | MGnify/ENA primary metagenome ERZ505417 (study PRJEB26158, sample SAMN06016403) | human gut metagenome | biome: human gut; feature: ankylosing spondylitis patient; material... | reverse complement strand
ACCAACGGCAGCGATGCCCAAAAGGGCAATGAGAGATAAATTCTTTAGCATACTTTTGTTTATTATATTAGAGGGTTTATGATTTGTACAGTTACAAATACATCAGATTGTATTTCGGTTGCAAAGGTAATGCTAAATGGTGGAAAAGGGATAAAACAAATGAAGAATCGAGTGGTACATTTGTTGAAAAATGCCGGAAAAAGCCCCATTTCAGGGCTGTTCCGGCATCATTTATCTATATTCGGAAGGCAAAACGCCAAATTCCTTCTTAAAACACTTGGTAAAATAGCTGGGCGAGCTGAATCCCGTTAGCTCGGCAATTTCATTCACACTCTGCTTACCCTCCTGAAGCAAGACTGCTGCATGATGAAGGCGAATGCTGCGGATAAATGCCACAGGAGTAGTATGGGTCAGAGCCGTCAGCTTTTTATAAAGTCCCGTCCGCTCCATACAGAGATCCTGTGCCAGTTGTTCCACGCCATATTCGCCATCTTCCAGATGCTGTTCTACCAAAGCACGCACCTGAAGAATCAGCTCGGGTTCCCGATTGACAGCCTGGGCTGTTTCCGGTAGCAGGCTATCCTCAGACAAGGAAGGAATATCATCTTTAGTGGAATCGGTATTTATTACATTTATTTTCTTCCCTCTACGTAGATAAAGAGTGATGATGCCCACCAGAATCACGAGGAAAACCACAAAGCCAGCTATCGCCCATCCCGACTTCCACCAGGGTTGGTCTATTGTAAAAAAGAGGCCCAACATGGGTGAAACATAAATCAGACCATCGTGATAGGTTCCCAGCCAGATGCCTCCTTCCTTGTCCCGATAAACCGTATTGATGCCCGTGGTGAGTGATTTTCCATCAGGTAGAGACAAGTCCTTTACCTCGCGTGGAGTAGTTCCCAACTTGAAGTCGAACATCAGATAACCATGCTGACAGCTGATCAGAGCCTGATTGTCTGATGACATATTCAATGTATGCAAGATGTAATCGCATGCGAAGATCTTGGAATACTTACGGGTTTCCGGATTAAAATGCAGGAAAATGGAAGCATCCGCCTTGTTCTTTTCATCATGTCCGGTTCTAATCTGGTAAAACTGTCCGCTCGGTGTCTGAACGGTGAGTGAGGTGTTCCGATAATGCTGAGCTTCAGCTGTTGAATAGGCAGAAGTGGTATAGGCCAGCTTGTCTTTCTGAAAAACCGCCACGATTCCCGAATCCATGAAAGCATAAACCTGTTTGCCATCAGTATCCAAATCCTGCAGACAACCCCATTCCTTCTTCAAATGGATTAGATTGCCATCCTGCGTATTGAGCAGCGAATCACCCATAACAACCCAGACATTCTTCCTGCTATCTACAAACAGATCCTGAATAGCATTCCGAGTCGGGCCATTTCGCATCATTTTCATCTTATCCACTTTTCCATTTTCTGGCAGAGCGTCAAGGGGATGCTCCAGAAGTCTGCCCTCTGCAAGCAGAATACAGAATATCTTCTGATATTCCTTTACCCATAACCTGTCCTGGCTATCAGCATAAAGATGCGTCTGCCCCTTGTATTTCGTGATGCTTTCTGCCTTTTCTGCAGGAAGGGGAATCCATGAGAAACGCCTTCCATCGTAGAGATTGATGCCCTTGGGAGTTCTCACCGCTAACCTGCCATCTGCCAACTGCATCATCTGCAGGATACAGTTATCAGAAAGCCCCTGTTGGGTATTGAGCACATAGAAATAATCGTTTGTCTCTACCTTCTGGGCATAGCTGGTAAGTATCCAGCCCCAAAAGCTGAGGAAAACGATGCACAGTTTGATGATATATGGTTTATAACTTCTCATGGAGCCTTATTGTCTATTTTCATTGCTGCTATTTTGCTTATTCTTTGCAAAAATCCTTAATTCCGCAACACTATTATAAATTAATCTTTTTAAGCACCTGAGCAGCAAAAAGTTGCTCAGGATTTTGCTATGCCAGAATTTTCACTTATCTTAGTGTTGCGAAAAGAAAACAAGCAAAACTCTGATATGACATGGCAAAGATACAAATTAAATCTGAGAAACTCACTCCTTCTGGAGGAATATTTTCGGGTCATGGAGCAAAAAGTGTCAGAACTTAGCTTCGTCTCCCGATGTATCGTTTTGTTCCTGGTTACGGAAAAAAGTTGCCATTGTGCCATAGTAAGATGAAAAGAGATTACATTACCTCGTCAACGAGAACTTAATGCTCAAACCGAAATCCTGAGTGGTCGTCGGATAACTACTGCTAGACAGCAGAGGAGTATTGGTCTGACGATCGTAATAGAAACTCATGGTCAGGAGTTTGCTGAACGTATAATCGGCAGAGAAGCTCAACTTCAAGGCATTGTTACCACTGCTGGCACTACTTGTCATGGTGGCAATATCACGAACAATAGCAGCCTGCTTGCGGAAACTGAAGTCAAGACGAAGGTTGAGATCGTGATTAGTACCACGCACCTGCTGACTGTTAGAAGATGCATTTCTGTTGTCCTTCTTATTACCCGCCCCTGTCTTAACTTTCAGCTTGCGAGCACCACCCTCAAACAAACTGAAGTTGTTGATGCGATAACCCATACCGATGACCCAATCCTTACTGAGTGCCTCATTGAGCTGCACACTCGTCATACTGAGATTCAGCACACGCGTCTGGCGATACTCACCCTTGAGGGTCATGTTGTTATTGAATGTAACGTCCATACCCAGCAATGGAGAGAAAGCCTCATTGATGCTCACCTGCGAAATGTTAAACATACTGCTAGGCGAAGGATTACCCGTAGAAGCATCATTGATGAAGCCCAAACCGTTCATATATTCCTGATAGGTACTGTAACTGTTATAACTGCCTACCGCAAAGATACTCTTATAAGAATGGTTGATGTTAACACTCTTAAAGTGATCACGGAACCAAGGCAACCTGCCCAGACCGCTATAACGAACCGTCCAGTTAGGCAACAGTCTGCTCAAAGCCGGAAACAGCGAGAGAGAATTGCCCCCCATCGAAGTATAAGCATTGAGGAAAGCCGGAATCATTACGTCACCACTATACTGATTAACAGGAGTACGGGATGCGTCAAACTTACCTCCACTCAATGCAGAACCCGCCGGATAAACGGTTCCGGCATATTGAGCTTCTACCCTATCACGATAACCTGCTAAGGAATTGACAAACTTCTCGAAAGTCTTGCTTCGATAACCACTATTGGCATCCCCCATTCCCTCAAAGGCTGTACTCAGCGAGATGGTACTCATCTGGAAAGAACCACTCTGTGTAGTAGGAGTTCCCTCATACATATATTGAATACTCTTCTGGGTAGTCTGGGTGCGGACAGCAGAAAGATCTATCTTCAGGTCCTTCACCGGCTCCAGCGTCATACGCAGCTGCAAGTTGTCCGTCTTACTCGTAGTGGCAGGCGTTGCTACAGAGTCATTGCGGAGCAGCCAGTCATTCTCCCTAGCCTTACCGATATAGTCATCATCCACCAGACCAAAGGCAAAATCCAGACCAGGCGCCATAGAACCCACCTTTTTCTGTCCGAAGGCATCACCAATGCTTGGGGTGAAACCTGGCAGCGTGAGCTGATAGCTGCTGCGATAATTGAAGCTGACATTACGAACCATCATTGCCAACCGAGCCACCGTCTGCCAGGTCTTATACCAACTCTTTTCTTCCAGCGGTTCCTTAGCCAGTACCGAGATCTTGATTTTCTGGGCACTATCCACCTTGGAGATGAGTTTAATCTGATTATTGTCCACCTTTTTATATTTAATAGGGAACAACTTGCCATCAGCAGTCTTGGCAGACACGATAAGACGCTTGCTGTTCTTGCCATGACGGATGTTGAAAGAGGTATCAGGCAAGAGCGTGATTTCTTTCTCGAATGCCTTCTTGTTCTTAGGCAATGCCTTCTTAGGATCGGCAGCCAGTTCTTTGGCATCTTTCTTTTTCTTCTCCTTCTCCTGCTTCTTGCGCTCATACTGGCTTCTGGACATCGTGCGATTGAACTTTTCATTTACCTTCTTGAGGAAAGGTACATGATTGTAGAGCTTGACCAGATTGAACGAACCGTTGAGGGTCAACTCGCGATGCGTATTAACGGTATTGCCATAGGAGTTGCCATTCTCATCTTCCATGCCTCGCTCCCAAGAATAGTTGGAACTATAAGAAGCATCGGTGTTCACCCAGTCGAAAACAGGCAACAGGTTGAGCGGCACCTTATAGGAAGCCGTAAAACTCTGACTATAATCGAGCGGAGTACCCCAGGTTCTGACACTATTGAGCACGGCACTTCTATATACAGAATCCTTCCAGGCATGATACTGATCAGCATAAAGATCCGTATTCACATCCGGATATGGCACATCAACCTGTGCATGGGTTGCACTCTGGAAGTTCATGTGAAGATTCTTGGTCAAATCCCAACGCAGAGCAAATTCACGGTTCCAAAGGAACTGATCGCTGAAAGTGATAGGCAACTGCGACTTGGTAAGACTTTCCATATCACGCTCCTGCAATTCATAGGTTTCATGTGTCATCTCGGTATTGAAAGCCAGATTCTGCGGCAACCAGTTCAAACCGAAACGCTTCAGGATATCGAGCCACTTGCTCTTGTTCTTGATTTTCTTGAAAGGTTCCCAGGACTTATACACAGGAGTCCATGAATAATCCAAAGCCCCCCGCCAGTTGTCTCTCTGCTCACGAACCGTAGTCTCACCGGTAGTATGCTGATGGGCATGACTATAGGTAAAGGAGAAGTTGGCTGGGTCGTAAGGCATCGGATGGCGCTTGGTGGCAATACCCACACGGGCATTGGATACCGAGAAATTGGTCTGCGTAACCTTGGTCACAGCAATATTCTCTATAGAATCGCGCTCGGCCTTCGAGCCGGCAGCATCAAGAGCATCCTTCAGCTCCATATCCGTATCCATCGGATTATACTTAGGCGAAGTCTTCTCCTTGGTGACACTATAATAAACCGGTATGCTGACCTTAGCCTTGTCTGGGAAGAACTTACCCATTTCCAGCGAGGTGGTTACACTATAGGTACCATAGTTGTCGGTAGTTCTGCTAGCCACACCGTCTTCCAGACCTCCAAATCCTTCGCTGACATATCTTCCCGTAGCATTGACACTACCGAAATCAGACAGCTGTATATTGAGATTGGCATTGGCAGCCCATCCACCCTTGTTGTTATGTTCCTTGAGGCGGAGTTCGTTTACCCAGACTTCACCACTCTTGACATCTCCCGAATGATTACGCACACCAATCATCATGGTCTTCACCTCGCCAAGGCTAGGATTACCCACAATGGTCAACTTATTGTTAGGGTGCTCGCTATCGTATGCTGAGTAAGGTGCCATATAAGAAGCCATGCCTTGAGCCTTAGCCTTATTACGCTCCTTCTTGAGATTGGTAAAGATGCTGAGAGCCACATCCAGCATATTCTCCTCAGGCCAAACCAACCTGCGGTCGGCAGGCACATTACGGTTGTAATTGCTGCGAGGAGCCGTAAGGGTGAGCGGAATCTCATATTCATAATAGTTATTCTTATAGTCGCTACCCAGACGGATGAAGACCGCCAGCTCCCTATCCTTCAAGTTGGTGGTATTCTGCTCCAAGGCATTGGCATGGGTAAACATCTGAATACGCTTATACTGACGGAGGTCGAGAGTAGTATTCTTGTATACCGCCTTGGCTTCTCCACTGGTCAGGTTCTTGACAACAAGACTTAAAGCCTGCTCGTTAGATTCAACCAACTGTGGCTGGCTAGGATCCTGCTCACGGCTGATGCCTGGAGGCAAGACGTAATTGACCGGAGTCTTCTCAGCATTTTCCTCCAGATTCACGGCACTAGCCTCCAAAGTTCCACCAGAAGCTGCACTCAACTGCTGATCATAAGTACGCCATTCACCACGTACCAGGTCGAGCGTTCCAAAGCGCAGAACGATAGGCTTCTTGAAACCCGTAAGGAACATACGCATGAAACGGATGCTGGAGAAATCATTGATATTACCTTGTCGGCTCTCGAATTCATCTACAGGAATACGGAACTGATACCAGGTAACAGACGACTTGGTATTGTCTCGCCATGTCTGTGAATATTCTCGCTTATCCACAATATGGTTGGTACCTACAACAAGATCTTCCGGACGAATACTTACCCGATACTGGAAGTACTTCTCATATTCATTCAGCGTATAATCCTGATTGATATCTTCCACATCAGGGGTAGACTTATAAGATGTATCATAACTCTCAGAACGGCTATCACTGTCAGGCGAGTTGCCCTGAGGGTTGTTGATATACTTATAACGCTGCAAGATAGGAGCACGCATCTGATCCCAGTCACTGCCACGGAAATAGTGATAGTCATCACGTGCAGGGTCAGCAAAGATGCTGTCGAATACAGCCTGGTTCACCTTTCCCTGTATCTGGTCGAGATAAGCACTCTTATAGAATTCCTGCTCCTCGGCATCGGTCAGACCGTTGAAACCCACATCCTGCAAGGCACGGCTGCCACTGGTTGTTGCAAAAGCATAGGTTACCGTACTCTGAGTAGGAATCTTACCCCACTGAGTATAAGTAAAGCTCTTGCTGCCATCTACAGGCATACCGCTCTCATAGAACTTCTTACCATCCCGCAAGATATCTTCGCTCACCTCGCCCAGATTGATATAGAAATCTCCTCCATATTCATTGGCATCCGGCTGTTCACGGGTATAGAGGAATGGATCAAGCAACCAGAACTCGATATATTCAATGTTTGCCTGCTCGAAATCATTGGTATCGAGCTTACGCATCATACCACCCCAATTGAGCTGTGGATTCTTCAACGTACCATCTGCTTGCAGGTCTTCCACATTAAAGTTATAAGGACCCGGCTCTGATGGATAGTAAGCCAGGTTGAGCACGCTCAGGGTATTGGTGGCTCCCTGGTAACTGTTCTGCTGGCGCAATGGGAACAGCTCCTTCACATATACTTCACGAACATAGTGATTACTGAGCTGCTTGAGGTCGCTCTTGATATGTCCAGGAGTCAAGGAACTGCCTCGACGGGTAAAGAGAGGGTCGATGCAATACCAAGCCAGACGGGAACGGTGGAAACCGCTCGTCAGTCCGGTCTTATCATTATAATCTTCCTTGAAATTGAGCGATGGCACGCTGGAGATAAACCAGGAGGTAGGCGTCATCACATCAATGCCGTTCTTGGTATTTTCGAAGTCATCAATATAGGAAGCATTGTCCTGCGTACCACCAGCCTCTCCAGCCAACAACTGTGCAAACTCACTGGTAAAAGAGATTTGCGATGGTTGGGTAAGATGCAGGAAAGGAATCTTGTCAAGTACATTGGTAAGCCACTGGCTCTCCTTTTTCCAATTGAGATTAACACCCCAGAGAGTGTTCTTCAATGGTTCAGAGCCCATCGAGACCTTCGTAGTCAGAGCCTGTTCGGAAAGATGCTGCAGGGTACCACTCATCTGGAAGTTCTTGGAGAAATCATACTCCCAGTTCACCCCAAACATGGTCTTGCGAGTCTGACCATAATCCGTATTACTTTCCAGGGAAACATTGACCGAAGTACCCGCATCGATGATGCTCTGGTTGAGGATGGTAACCTCACCCGCATTGTAATCTACCGAATAGTCAGTACCCTCTGTCAGGGTAACACCACCTGCGGTTACTACGACCGACCCCTGTGGAACGTTATAGGCATCCAGGGAAATGACATTAGCTGATGAACCTTTGAACTGGCCCACCATCTGATACTTATTCTTTTCTGCAATCTGCCTGGCTACGGTCTTGGTACTGTCATACAGTTCGGTAAAGGCATATTTCTCAGCCGCATCCGCAGCCACTCCGTTCTTGACCAGATAATCACGCATATAACTGCCGAAAGGTTCTACTTTCGGAATAAACACGCGACCATTAGAAACGGTATAGCCTTCAACATAGTCGTAGTATCCGTTGCTATGTGCCTTGTTGTTGTTATCAAGTCGGTCGGCACCCAACACACGAATGATAGGCGTATTCTTGACTCTCTGTTCCGGGATATAAGACAGATAAACGCCCGTCGTATCGCTCTGGTATTTCACGTCAAGACGGAATTTCTCCTTCTCGATATTAGAGGCAAGATAATACACGTTCTTCATCATCAGGTCCCAGTTGCCCTGCTGAGGGTTACAACTGGTATTCTTGAGCGACTTGACGAAAAGAGCCTGTTTGGTATCGGTGATATCAGAAGCAAACTCACCCACCTGATAAGTTACGCCACCCGATGTATATTCATAAGCCACAGCCAATACCTGGTCGGTCTGAATACCCGTCTTCAAGGAAACATAACCCAAGGCAGTATTGACGGAATACTCAGAAGAGCTCAAAAGACGGGCACTCTCCAATTTCTCAAAATCAGCACCTCCAACCAGACCGGCTCCCTCCAAGGTAGCGGCAGCCTGATCAATATCCCGGGCAGCCACATACTGGGTAGTCATTGCCTGATACTCGTTATTGGCACTGTTAGAAGGCACCTGTCCGGTTGCCGTCCACATCGGATTACTGATTTTAGAAGCTTCGCCAAGATCGGTCAGTGCCACGATATTTCGGGTATTGGCAGTAGTTCCCGACTTATTGGTTACCCAAATCTCCACACGGTTAATCGTAATACCGGTAACGAGATTAGGCAACTTCTGCATCCATTCGTCATAATGATTCCTGAAATATCGGGAAAGGAAGAAGTGACGATTCTCCTCATAATCGGCAACATTGATTTCAAATGGAGTCAACTGTACGCCGCCTCTGCTGGAAACACTCTTGGATGCACTCTTCTTCTGCGAAGCCACCATCTGCAATTTCAACTTTCCAAACTGCATATCGGTTCTTACACCAAAGAGGCTACTGGCACCCTTGATGAGCGAAGAGTTGCTAGGGAACGACACATTACCAGCCTCCACAAGCTTGATAATCTCGTCTTCCTTACCATCATACTTCAGTTTCATGTTCTGGGCATCATAATCCAGCGTAGCATCCGTGTTATAATTCAGGTTCATATTCACCTTATCACCCACCTTACCATTCACGTTGAGATTAATCTTCTCATCGAAGTTCATCATCGTGGTTTTCCGGTTGCGGATAGGCAAAGATGGATTATCGATGCTCTTCTTGTTCATACCCAGTTTCAACTCGGCAGAACCCTGTGTTCTGACACGGATACCGCCAGGACCGAATATCTTCTCGGCTGGTCCCAGGTCGAAATGCATATCAGAGAAGTCGAACTTCTCCTTACCCTTCGCCTGATAAATCTCATCGTTCTTCTTACGGAAGAAAGCACTTCTTTCATTCATCTCAGTCCAGGAGTTATATTCTTCCGGAGTAAGCATGATAGGAGCCGAGAGCCAGGTATTGCCCATACGATTTCCGATAACGAAACGGTTGAGCGTATCGTTATAGACCACATCATATTTCATGTTGTCTGGGCGCTGCAAGTCGAGCGGACTCTGATAGAGGTCGCTGAGGGAATAAGGCTGGGTAAGCTGAATCTTCCAGCGGGTATTCAGCAAAGAATCAGGAATGGTATCATCCTCCACCTTGAAGGGTTGGGCAGAAACAGAAATCCTGCTGCTCTTTCCTTTATCCTGTGCTCCATTCTTTGCTTGCTTATCCAACTGTTTCTGCTGAGTATTAACCGGATTCTGAGTTCTTTTACGGGTACGGTAATCCTGTAAATAAGGCATGACGAGAGCATAGCTGAAGGTAGAAACCATCAGCCAGAACAGCAACAAATATATTTTTCCCTGCCTCATTTACAGATGCTAAATTCTTTTTCCTGACATTTTATTTTCTCTCTTACCGCAACTACTTGATTTGCTTCAGAGCCAACTTCACAACCTGCTCAACCGGCAAATCTGGCTGAGCCTTCAAGATGTCGACAACCACCTTGGCAGAAGGAGCCGGAGAGAAACCAAGCATGGTAAGGGCACTCACAGCCTCATCCTTCACATCATTGTTCACCATCACAACATTGCCTCCGTTGGCAGGGAGCTCATCCGCGATGCCCAGACTCACAATCTTATCCCGCAAATCGAGAATGATGCGCTGGGCTGTCTTGAGTCCGATTCCCTTTACACCCTTCAACATCTTGTCATTGCCCGATGAAATCACGTTGCACAGTTCACTTGGAGACAAGGATGAAAGGATCATCCTCGCCGTATTTCCACCCACACCCGATACGGTGATGAGCAGACGGTAGAGTTCACGTTCCTGCTTGGTAGCAAAACCGAAAAGGGTGAAAGAATCATCTCTTCCACCAGCCACCAGCACCTCGTGAACATAGAGTTTCACTTCCTGCTTGCCCTGGATGGCTGTATAGGTATTAAGCGAGATATTGAGTCCATATCCCACTCCTGCTGTTTCTACTACAGCCATCGCTGGAGTCAGCTCGGTCAAATCGCCATGAATATATTCTATCATATCTAATTATCTCCACATTAATTATAATAATATATATTTAAACGGCAAAATGCTCCATATATTGTATCAAGCGAAAGCCAAAGCTAAGATTCACATAAAATCACGAAACTGAAAGGAATCCATTCAAGAAGTCTTACAAATCCCCCTTTATTCTACCTAAAAATCATGATTTTATAACCTTTTGCAACTTTTATGAGTTAAAAATCTATTAAAACGTCACGTATTTCAAGAAAAAGCTATACTTTTGCAACCGGAAATAGATATCATGCGGAAATATATCCGCAAAAACTAACCCTTAAGATAGTTGGAAGATAAGACAATAACTATCATAAGATAGAGTTTAATATATAAAAAGGTAGATTTTTAAACAGAAACAACAATAAAATAAAAGAAATAACAGATGAAAAAGTTTAGAGCAGCCGTAGTAGGTTACGGCAACATCGGTAAGTTTACAGTAGAGGCTCTCGAAGCAGCTCCTGATTTCGAGATTGCAGGTATCGTTCGTCGCCAGGGTGCTAAGGACAAACCAGCTGAGTTGGCTAACTATGAGGTAGTAGATGACATCACCAAGTTGAAGGATGTAGATGTTGCTATCCTCGCAACTCCTACCCGTTCTTGCCCTGAGTATGCAGAGAAGATCGTTGCACTCGGCATCAACACCGTAGATAGTTTCGATATCCACACCAGCATCCTCGACTACCGCACCAAGCAGATGGAGAACTGCAAGAAGGCTGGCAAGGTAAGCGTTATCTCTGCCGGCTGGGATCCAGGTTCAGATTCTATCGTACGTGTATTGATGGAAAGTCTGGCTCCAAAGGGATTGACTTATACCAACTTCGGTCCTGGTATGAGCATGGGTCACTCTGTATGCGTTCGTGGCAAGAAGGGTGTCAAGGAAGCGCTCTCTGTAACCATCCCATTGGGTGAGGGTATCCACCGCCGTATGGTATATGTAGAACTTGAGGAAGGCGCCAAGCTTGAGGATGTAACAGCCGAAATCAAGGCTGACCCTTACTTCGCTCACGATGAGACTCACGTATTCGCCGTAGCATCAGTAGATGATGTAAAGGATATGGGTCACGGTGTGAACCTCGTTCGCAAGGGTGTATCTGGCAAGACTCAGAACCAGCGCTTCGAGTTCAACATGAGCATCAACAACCCTGCCCTCACAGCTCAGGTATTGGTTAACGTGGCTCGCGCTTCATTCCGTCTCCAGCCAGGTTGCTACACCATGCCAGAGATTCCAGTGATCGACATGCTCCCAGGCACTCGTGAGGAAGTCGTTGCAACACTCGTATAAGACTTTGAACTTTGAGGTTTGAACATTGAACTTTATGATTAGTTTAACTGATTCAAAGCTCAAAGTTCAAAGCTCAAAGTAAAAAGACTCGCAAGAAGTTTCGATTTCTTGCGAGCCTTTTTTATTTATTTCTTTCTAGATATTATTTTAGCTATTGCTCATCCTCGTCTATCGAGCAGCCTGTATAAAAAATATTGTTTACATATACAAACTATACGAACACCCCACAATTACACCTATCCGCGATTAATATTTTCCGCATTTTACACCTATCCGCGATTAACTCCCTCAAAAAACGTTTTTTATTACAGTTTAGTATTCTGCTTCTTTGTGCCCTAAGCAACTCTTTCTTGATAAAAAAATCCATACTTTATACATCCAAACTCTTAACCATAATATTTTTTTCTTATCACAGTTTTCTTTGCGAACCTTTCCTTTACGTGTAGCTCTATTAAAGTTTACTTGAGCCTCGTTCCAATTTCAAATGAAGCCCAGTTCGAATTCATTCAAATGATTCGATGAATCGTGTGTAGTGGCTATAGTGTGAAGTAGGCAAAGCTAGCAGCATTATTTGGAATAAACAAGGAATATCGGTGATTTTCTTTCCAAAAAAACTTGGTATCTTGAAAAATAGTTGTATCTTTGCAGGTAGAAAGGAAATAAGATATGGAAAAAGTTAAGGAAGTACCATACGGAGTGGCTGATTTTGTCACGGTGATGGAGCAGAATTTGTATTATGTCGATAAGACGATGTTTATACCCGAGTTGGAGAAGCAGCCCCGTAACCTCTTCTTCATCCGTCCTCGTCGCTTTGGTAAGAGCATATTTTTGAGTATGCTCCACTCTTACTATGACTGTAACCAAAGCGCTAAGTTCCAATCACTTTTTGGCAATCTCTGGATAGGACAGCATCCTACGGAGTTGCAGGGCAAGTATCAGGTGCTTTTTCTCGACTTCTCGCAAGTAAGTGGTAATATCGATTCCTTGGAGCGTAACTTCGACTTCTATTGTTCCGTAAAACTGGATGGTTTCATACGCCGTTATGGCGAGTCTTATTCTGAGGAAACGAGAGAGAAGGTGCGCAAGGCGGAGTATGCCATGGATAAGTTGGCTTTTATTCATGATGAGGCTGAACAGAAGGGATTTTCTCTTTATCTGATAGTAGATGAATATGATAACTTTACCAATGTGGTGCTCAATGAGCATGGCGAGAAAGTGTATCATGCCATCACCCATGCCGATGGATTCTATCGTGATGTCTTCAAGAAATTCAAGGGCAACTTCGAGCGCATTTTTATGATGGGTGTCAGTCCTGTTACGCTCGATGATGTAACCAGCGGTTTCAATATAGGATGGAATATCTCTATCAAACCAGAATTTGACGAGATGCTGGGATTCTCTACTGCCGATGTCATCGAGATGTTTACCTATTATAAAAATCATGGCTGCATCCCGGCAGATAGTGATATCAACGCTATCGTCAACGATATGAAGCCTTGGTATGATAACTATTGCTTTGCAAAAGAAGCATTGAATAAGAGTATCAGAATGTTTAATTGCGATATGGTGCTTTACTATCTTCGCAATTATATGGATTACGGACGTTCTCCTCAGCAGATGATCGACCCGAATACCAAGACCGATTATGGCAAGATGAAGAAACTGCTGCAGTTTGATAAACTGGATGGTGAGCGAAAGGGTATTATTCGCAAGATTGCTGAAGAAGGACAGATTTCAGCACAACTCTATGAGTCGTTCTCTGCCTACCAGATACCGAAGGCTGAGATATTCCCTAGCCTGCTTTTCTATTATGGCATGCTGACCATCAAAGGCACACGTGGCTCCAAACTGGTATTGGGCATTCCTAACAATAATGTCCGCAAACAGTATTACGGATATCTGGAAGAAGAATATCAGGCAAAATCGTATGTGGATACCAATCAGCTGACAGATTATTATTACGATATGGCGTATGATGGCAAATGGGAAGAAGGCTTGCGCTTTATGGCCGATGCCTACGCCAAGGTATCTTCTATACGAGATGGCATTGAGGCAGAACGAAATCTGCAGGGGTTCTTCATGGCGTATCTGAATCTGAACGATTATTATTATACTGCCCCGGAGTTGGAACTGAATCACGGCTATTGCGATTTCTTCCTTCTGCCGGATTTGACCCATTATGCTACCAAACATTGCTATATCCTGGAACTCAAAGTGTTACCAAAGAAGGATTTCGAGGCGAAGGCGGAGGAACAGTGGCAGCAGGCGGTGGAGCAAATCAGGCAATATGCAGAAGCACCTAGGGTAGAAGCATTGCGTCAGGGTACCACCTTGCATAAGATTATCATGCAGTTTGAAGGATGGAACCTGAAACGAATGGAAGAGATTAATTGATGGATTTGGCTTGAAAAGCTCTAGCAAATATTCAAAAAATATAAAGGCTCGCAAGAAATCGAAACTTCTTGCGAGCCTTTTTAGTATCTTTTGCCTTAATCTCTTTATCTCAAGACATAAGCAGAATGAATATGTTCACACGTTTTACTCTACTGCAGTTGCACCCTGTCCGGCAACCAATGGCCAACCTGGGTTCTGGTAAACTACAGATGTAGTAAGATCGGTCTGGTCACCCGCTGCTGTCTGACGGAATACGCTCTGTGCGATAGGAGACAGATAGTGAGCAGGAGTAAAGTGATAACCATCAAATACCTCGTTGTTAACCTTAGAAATCTGGTATGGACGGATGTAGTCACCACTAATGGTCTTATCACTCATATTACCCTTACCTCCTTCAACATCTACGATAGCGAGGTTGGTTGTACCATCAAGCCATGTGCCCTCGTAAACTGTACCCCAGTACTTCATACCTTCAATCTGGTAACCGTTTACCTGGTCGCAAGCACGCCAGCGGATCAAGTCCTCCCAACGGGAAGCCTCACCGATGAACTCATCACGACGCTCACGACGGATGTTGTAAGTAGTAGCATCAACCAACTGACCATGAGAGTAAGCACCGAAGTCCCACTTAGCCTCCTCCTGCATGTTGGTAGCAGCAATAGTCTTGTTGTAATCAGGATCTACCTTGGCACGGGTGCGGAGAGCACGCCAGTACTTATCAGCTGTAGCGTCGATAGTATGGTTCTTCAACCAAGAAGCCTCCATGTAGTTGAGGAGAGCCTCTGTGCCACGGAATACGATACTTCCGCTCTCGCCGTAATCGTGGTTGAGTCCCTGCTGAGAATCATAGTTTTTACCCTTCTTCACAGCGAAACCTGTCACCATACGAGTCTCGTTGTTGCCCTTTACTGTCCATGAGAGGTCGGTTGGAACAGCACCCTCACTGGTGTAGTTCTCGATAGATCCATCCATCTTGGTGAAGAGCTGGATGCGAGAATCGCGATTCTGCAAGGTAGCCTTCACACCCTGGTTTTCCCAAGTTGGGTCGTAGCCTGAGCCGGCAGCGTAGATAGGAAGACCGTTGCGCATGAGGAATGAGTTAACCAATCCACGTGTCCAACCTGTACCACCACCATTGCGCTGGAGCTGCATCTGGATGTTGTGAGTTACGTTAGCCTTAGCCTTATCGAAAGCA
>ENA-OVGE01001856-OVGE01001856.1-human-gut-metagenome-genome-assembly--contig:-NODE-1856-length-15380-cov-2.642153_pt1 | contig 15380 bp, 12 predicted proteins | sample MGYA00237769_ERZ505417 | MGnify/ENA primary metagenome ERZ505417 (study PRJEB26158, sample SAMN06016403) | human gut metagenome | biome: human gut; feature: ankylosing spondylitis patient; material... | reverse complement strand
GAATATCAATGCTCTGCCCAACGATATCATGCAGGCTCTGTACAAGAAGCAGACGCATCGAGATATCCCTGGAAGGTGGTAATGCTGCTCTCGAACAGCTTCTGGCACTTATCCTTGGACAGAGTCAGTGCTTTTTCCACGGCTTCCATCTGTTTTTTCAGAATATCCGCATCGCCGCCGGTAGCATTTTCCTGCAGGCCTTCGATCTTGGTCTTCACTGTCTCCAAATCCAGCACATCCTGCATCGCCTGTACCAGGTCATCCACGGTACGGCCGATTCCGTGCTGGAAGCACTCATCTGCAGTGGAATTTACACGGATGGTCTGATTGAAGCCTACATCATATTCGATCACCTGCTTCTCTTTTTCATTCGTCGTATATTTCTCATTATAGGAGATCTTCTTGCCATCCACTTCCGCTTCACACTTGAAGTAATGCTCCGGCCGCAGATCTCCCTTGACCCAGTGATCCTTCTGATAAGTTACGCGGATCTCACCTTCATTTTTTCCCGAGGTGGAAGGATCATCCTTGCGGGCCATCAGTTTATCATAACGGTTCCAGGATTTCACCGGTATCCGGCACATAGATCAGTGCATCATCATTTTTTGCTGCCTCGGTGTAAGGGTCTTCCGTGGAGGACTTTATTGTGAACATAGTGGAATCCCATGTCGGTTCTTTCATTACAGCTTCGCCGGTTGCAGGATCTTTCTCATAGAAAGAAATAGACGGGGCTGCATTCTTGTCTCTGCAGTCATCATAAGCCAGCTGGATACGGTACACCTCGGTGGACTTAATATGCTGTTCCGTGATCTTGCTGTTATCCGCATTATTATAATTTGCAGCAGTAATATCCAGCAATTTTCCGGTGTCGATCTTCGTCAGCTGGGTGATGGCACTGTTGTCCAGCTGCTCAGTGATATCATATTTGGTATTGTACTCTTTATCAAAGCTCAGAGAAGTATCGGTACGATATCCGGTAAACACATAACGCCCGGCATAATCCGCATCGCCGGTGCTGTAGACTTCATCTCCAAGGGCTTTCAACTGTTCGAGAATGATCTGGCGGTCTTCTGCCTTCAGGTCTCCATTGGAGCCTTTCGTAGACTGTTTGATCATGCTTGTGATGATCTCTGTCAGATTCTTCAGCGCATCTTCCGTCACGTCCAGCCAGCTCTCCGCATCGGGGATATTCTTGCTGTAATACTGGGTCACTTCCGTAACATTACTGCGCAGACGCAGGGCACGGATGGATACCACCGGGTCATCGGAAGGGCGGTTCACCTTCTTCTGGGTGGACATCTGTGTGCTCAGCTTATCCTGATATACTTTGTTCGTATTGATATTGGACAGATTATTACGTTGCATGATCTTGTTCGTAATTCTCATTTTGATCCTTGTCCTTTCTCTCTATAGAATTCCATACGATTTTCATACTAGACTCCGGTCTCCAGGATCAGTCTGTCATAGATCTCCGTCAGGGTCTGGATCATCTTGGAAGCCAGATTGTATCCGTTCTGGTATTTCACCAGGTTCACCGCTTCTTCATCCTCATCGACACCGGAGATGGAGATTCTCTGATTATCGATAGTAGCGGAGATATCCTTAAAGCTTGCATAAAAGGTATTCGCTCTGGAAGCGTTCAATGCCACATCCGACAGAATACACTGTAAAAATTCAGAAGCATTACATCCTCGGAAGCTCATCTTCGTCTTATCTGTGGCAAGATTCTTCAGATCGTTCAGCAGGTCATTCTGTTCCACGCCGTCCGCGGCATCCTTACGGTTCGCCATCAGTCCGGGATCCTGTTCGATAGCCTCCAGAATGTCGAAATTCTTCGCGGTCAGACGATAGTAACTGTCGTCGTTGACCTTTATCGTCATTTTGCTGGCCTTTTTTTCCTGCTTGTCATATCGCTTCGCCGCATCATCCAGCAGGAACTGCTCACCGCCGGTAGCTTTATTACCGGTGAACATCTTCACGCCGGGATCCCCGTTTCCGCTGTAACCGGAAGTCAGAATATCGTTGAATTTCTGAGAAAAGGTACGGATCCACTCATTCATCTGGTTCATGTAATAAGGGATGCCCTGATAGGACAGGTTGGTACCGATCTCTGCCTTTTTTCCTACACGGTCATTGGTAATTCCCCGGGGATTCTTCTCACTGTCCGATAAAGTAAATGTATAGGAGTAAGTGGCGTTGCCGTTCGCATCATATTCGCAGGTATATTCCCAGGAATCATAGTAGAATTCCTGATTGCCCAGATCCAGGATGCCTCCCTGATCCGATAGATTACATTTATTCAGGTCCTGCAGATAAGCCTTGGTTACTTTTACGGTTACGGTATCGTGGGTCTTGCCGTCTGCCGTGGTCGTCGTGCCGGTGGCGGTCACCTGTCCGGTGAAATTCTCGCCGTTGTTACCGTCACGCATCTGGATCAGTCCTGCCAGATCACCGCCCATGGATGCATTGTACAGGTTGAACTTCTGTCCGTCCGCCCAGTAGACTTCATAGAGACCGTCGATATCGGTCTGGTTTACTTTCTCATAGGAGGTTCTTGCCACACATTCGAGACCGTTGTAATCACTGCCGTCTACCAGCATCTGGCCTCCGGCGATCTTGACCATATATCTGTTGGCACCGGTCTCACGGTCCTCATTGTTGGCATCGATGATGGGAGTCTCCTTGACTTCCACATCCACGATCTTGGACAATTCATCGATCAGTAACGTTCTGCGGTCGCGGAGTTCATTCGCCTTCGTGCCGGTCAGTTCGATGGTATTGATCTGTTTATTTAAAGTAGCGATCTCGCCGGCGATGGAGTTGATCTCGTCCACCTTCAGCTTGATCTCCTGGTTGATGTCTTTCTGAACCTTTTCCAGGTTGCCCGCCATACCGTTAAAGTACTCAGTCAGGGCTCCGGCATATCCCACGAACTGGGACTTAGCGGTAGCACTGTTGGGATCTTTTAACAGAGCCTGCATACCGGTCACCATCAGCTGGTCGAAGATGGTCTTGAAGCCGGTACTTTTGCCGTCATCATCAAAATAGGTCTCCAACTGCTTCATGTAGTACTGCTTCATATCGTATTCGCCCAGCTGTGCATTGTTGTCCCAGAATCTTCCGTCATAGAACTCATCGCGGACGCGCTCGATGGCCAGTGTCTCTACTCCGGCGCCGGCACAGCCGTAGGTCTGGAATACCCGCAGTGCATTGGACGCCTGCTGTGTCACCTGCTGTCTGCTGTAGCCTTCCGTCTGTACATTGGCGATATTGTTGGACGTGGTGTTCATGGCAGCATTGCTGGCCAGCAGTCCTGTATATGCAATATTTAATCCAAAAAATTGTGAGGGCATTCTATATCGCCTCCTATACTCCTAATGTGGAAATAATATGCTCCAGCATCTCGCTGATCACATTGATATATCGGCTGGATGCGTTGTATGCATTCTGGAACTTGATCATATTGGACAGTTCCTCGTCCGTGGAGACACCGACCACCTGCTCTCTGGCACTCTGTGTTGCTTCCACGGTGTTGACCTGGTTCTCATAAATGCTCCGGAACACATATCCGGAGTTTGCTACCTGTGATACCAGATCCGTATAATAATCTACAAAAGTAGTCTTTTTCTGTACGTTGGGATTCAGCGTATAGGATTCTTCGGTAAACGCTGCCTTCAGTGCATCCGCCGTTTTCTTATCCTCCGAACCGTCCGCCAGTCGGAATCCCAGTTTAGAAGGCTCCTGCATGAGAGCTGAATTGACTTGCAGATTACCAATGGTATAAAGGCTCTCAGGGCTGTCGGCCTTTTCCTCATTCATGACCCAGTAGTCCTTGCCGTCTTTTCCGGTCACCTTACGATAGCCGTCTGTCGTCACCTTGGTAAATAACTGGATCGGAGTACCGTCTTCCATGCGCATATAGCCGTCGGAATCCACTGCGCAATATTTAGCATTTTTAAGTGTCGTACCGTCTGCCAGCTCCAAATCTCCGCTCTGTACCCCGGCTGCATCTGCCAGGATATCATTGATCTTCGTCACCACATTGTGGATCATCTGGTCAAATTCACCCTGTATGTTCATAACGACCGATTGGGATACGCTGTCGTATTTTCCCTCTGCGAGGTCGGTATAGTTGGCTCTGTGATCTCCTCTGGCCAGAAGCATTGCCTTCAGCCCGCCGATATCGGTTCCCAGATCAGAAGATATCTCGATAGAGAGGTCAAACACCTCTGCGCCATCGATATTATAAACTCTAGTACCGTCATCCCTTGTAGTATAAGAAGCATTCATGGGCCAGAACGGTGTCACGAAGCCGGTAGCTTCGTCCGTCTTCATGGCGATCTCATAGCAGGTTCCGTCCTTGACGAAATCTACACCCTCGATCTGTACGGATACACTGCCGTATCTGTCCTCGGAAAAGCTCATATTGGTCAGCTCTGCCAGTTCATCGAGGATCTGATTTCTCGCATCCCGCAGGTCATTGGCATGCTCAATACCGCCGCTCTCAATGGCACGGATCTGATCATTTAATGTCAGCAGCTGGTTGCCGTATTTATTGATCTTATCCACATTCTGTCTGATCTGTGTATTCAGGTTGTCCTGATAGGAGCTTAAGCCATCATATACCGCACTTGCTCTCTGCACGAATTCGGATGCTCTCTGTACGATCAGTCCCTGCGTGACGGAGCTGCTGGGATCCTTGGAAAGCTCCTGTACTGCAGTCCAGAAATCGGTCATAGTCGTCTGAAAAGCCTCGCCGTTCAACTCTCCCAGCTGGCTCTCTACTTCTTCCATGACTTCCGTGGACACTTCATAGAACATACTGCGTCCGGATTCCTTGCGGTATGTTTTGTCCAGGAAATAATCTCTGACCTGTTTTACACGGGAATATGTGACACCCAGACCCGTCTGTTTGTTGGCAATAGACTTCGGGTCTGTAGATAATGTGACATAAGCTCTGTTAGATTGCTGTACCTGTTGTCTGGTATAGCCTGTGGTGTCCACATTAGAAAGATTATGCGCTGTGGTATTCAGCGCATTCTGACTTGTCTGTAATCCGGACGATCCAATATATAAACTACCCATTAATGGCATGAACTCTCACCTCTGTATCTTACTGCTTGGCATCGAAGCCATGATCGATAACGCCCATGGTATCTCCTGCATTGTAAGCTCCGCGATTGTAATTGGCTGTCTCGGGTGCTGTCTTCGCCGCCTGGAGGAGATTCATCTCGAACTCCACCATCTCCAGTGCACTGTTTAGCAGTTCACTGTTCTGCTCGTTGATACGTTTCAGTCCCCGGACTGCTGCCTGCAGTCTGTCATGTGCTTCTGCCAGTGCCTGCTGTTCCGCAGGGCGTGCAGATAACATAGTGATCAGATTGGGCAGCTTCAGCTCTTTAACATCCCTGTTCAATACATCGGCTATGTCAGCAGTCACTCCGGCTCTCTGCCTGTCGAGATTATGGATCCTGCTTACAAGCTCCTGCTCCTCGTCCGTGATCTTCTGTAATTCTGCAAGATCACCGCCTGCTATGATCGGTGTCTTGCGTTGTGATAACTGAAGCAGAGCCTCGTACTCCGTACTCTCTCTGCCTAATACATCTATCAGGTTTTCCATTAAACTAGCCAAAGAACTACCTCATTTCTTCCTGTTTCTGAAGCAGCTTCTCCGCAAAGCTTGCATTATCCACTCCATAAGTACCGTTCTGGATCCTTGCTTTAATGGGAGCCGTTAACTCTTCCCTGATGTCAGGTGCGGCGGCCACTGCTGCCTTAGCGGTCTGGAAATCCTTGCCCTGGCTGCTGATCTGCAGTCTGTCCGTGTGTGTGGCTGTCTTAGTCTTCTGTGTTCTGCTTAACTTCTGAGACTGATACAGCTGCTGTACCTGTGTATACGCTTCAATACGCATATCGACTCCTCCTTCCCGAATGTGATTCGTGTTTCACAATATGTATCGGACTAAATTGCAATTACTTTATAGTTCCCGTAAAAAAATGTAACGATCCCATGTCTGTGACATTCGGATCGTTACCTCAGATTTTTTAATATGCGTTCTCTTTGCAAAGTTCTCTGTCCACCTGTTGTACGCAGTAAATCTTATCATCTACCGTCACAGAGACCACAGTATCATCATGAGCATACAGTCCCTCTTCCACATAAGAGAATTTTTCCGGGATCCTGCCCTCCTCCAGGATCCGGATCAGTGCTTCTACCCTTGGTCCATGTAGCGGATTGCATTCTCCGATACAGGTGATCTCATCCTTCAGTACGCAGTCCATGGATTCCGTGCTGACACCGTCAAAGGACAATATCATGATATCTCCTGCCGCCAGGTCACTGCCCACGGTTCTGCCCGCTGCGCGGATGGCTTCCATGGCTCCGAAGGCTTCATTATCGTTCTCACAATAGACCACGTTGATATTGTCATATTTTTTCAGAAAAGCCTCCATGACCTCCTTGCCTTTGGCCTGGGTGAATTCTCCAGATACCTGATCCAACAGATCCCAACCGTATTTTGCCACGCCCTGTTCCAGTCCCCTGGTCCGTCCGATCTGGGCAGAAGCACCGATGTTTCCCTGAATATTTACGATATGAATATCCTGTGGGGCAATTCCCTTGTTAACAGAAAAGGAATTCAGCCACTCTGACATTTTCAGGCCCTCCAATTCAAAATCAGACCCTACAAAGCAGGTAAACAGACTGTCATCCTCCACATCCACCTTCCGGTCCACGATGATCACCGGGATCCCGGCATCCTTCGCCTCTCTGAGCACCGTATCCCAACCGGTCTCCGTCACCGGTGCCAGCACGATATAATCTACCTCCTGCTGGATAAATGTGCGGATAGCCCGGATCTGATTGGCCTGCTTCTGCTGCCCATCCTCAAAGATCAGATCATACCCTGCCTCCTTTGTAAAAGTGCTTTTCATGGACTCCGTGTTGGCACTGCGCCAGTCGGATTCCGCTCCCAGCTGGGAAAAGCCAACAACGATACGATCCATCTGTATCTCTTCCGATGTCACCGTGTCATCCGCAGTACTTCGTCTGCTGCCACATCCGGCCAGTATCATTCCCAGCCCCAGCAACAGACCTATCATCCATCGTCTTCCTGTTCTGCATTTTTTCATATCTGTAATGTCATCCTGTTCTGTCATTCTTCCCACCCGGAAACCACTCTGTCATTCTCTCATTTTCCGGCAGGTTCTTTCTCTGTGTGAAAATACGCCACAGAGTTCTCCAGTTCCCCGGAGATCTGTTTCATTTTATCACAGTTTGCGCCCACTGTCTGTATCTGCGTCAGGATTTCATCAATGTTTGCATTTACCTGCTGGTTGTTGGCTGCATTTTCCTCGCTGATAGCACTGAGACTGCCGATATTGCCCAGAATATCCTCTTTCTGCTGTGACAGATGTCTGGTCTCTCCGGCAATCTTGCGGATCTCTTCCGCAGAATGTCTGATACTTTGCTCTAACTGCTGATACTGCTCTCTGGTTGCAATAATGTAATCCTGTTCCTCCCGGATGATATCCTTTACCACATCCGCCTGTTCCACAGTCTCACCGGACTTCTCCGTGATCCCCTGTGCCAGTTCCTTGATCTGTTCGGCCCCGGCGGCACTCTGCTCCGACAGCTTACGGATCTCTTCCGCTACCACTGCAAATCCTCTTCCTGCCTCTCCGGCTCTGGCGGCCTCAATGGAGGCATTCAGACTTAAGAGATTTGTCTGTCCGGAAATGGAGAAGATCAGAGCTACCGCTTCATCGATTTTTTCAATGTAATCGTTGGTCTCATGGATCTTGGACGTAATAGTATCCACGGATTCCACGGAACGGCTGCTACCGGTCATAATCTTTTCCATACCTTCTCCGGCTTTTCTACTGTTGTCCTGCATCTCCTCCGAATCCTTCTGCAGTTGTCCGGCACTGGCACTGATGTCGTTGACCGCCGCACCAATCTCGTCCATGCGGTCACTGATGTTCTGTACATTTTCCGCCATTTCTTCTGCTGCAGCGGACAGCTGATCCACGGCCTGACTGATCTGCTCCGCCTGTTCCATGGTAGCATTGCTTCCCTCTGCGACCTGCCGTACACTGTTTAGAAGTTCTCCGGATATCTCCTGCACACCGCCGATGACCTGCGCCAGATTCCGCTGCATCTGCGAGGTATTCAGTAACAGATTACGGATTTCACGGACGATACTGTGGGATTCTTTTTTGGCACTCAGATCACCTTCTGCCAGGGCATCCACCCTGGCGCCAGTCTCCTTCATCCTGCTCGACAGTGCTCTGCTCAGGAAAAAGCAGATGGCACCAAACAGAAGCACCATCCCCACTGCGCAGATCAGGAATACAACCTCGATTTCCCACAGAGCATCGGTGATGTCATTTTTCCGTTCCGCCGCAAAAGCTACCGCAGTGATCCGTCCGTCATTCATAATCGGGATATAATAACCATAATAAGCATTTCCCTCTATCACTACATTTTTATCATAATACCCCTCCGTCCCACCGCCTGACACAAGGTCCTGATCCATGGGGATTTCACGGATACGATAGTCATTTTCATTTTTAATGGATGTGGTAGCCGGAATGCCATCTGCAAGAATGGCCATCTCCAGGTCTTCTTCCTTCAGGCTGTCCAGGTACTCGTAATAACTGCTGGCATTCATTGCCGTGATCTCATTTTCCTTACAGTATTTTGCCAGATTATCCGCAGTTACATGCAGTGTGGTCTGTACACTGCCTTCCAGATTCGTTCTGGTCAGATGTAAGGATGTGGTGCTGAGGATCACTGTTGCCAGGACTACCGGTGCCAGTGCCAGCAGCATCAGCAGCAGGAACAGGCTGCATCCCTGTTTTTTCGGAGTCTTTTGTTTTTTTACCTTCGTCTTTTTCATAACTTTTACCCCCCTTAATATCCAGTGGATTACTTTTACTAGCGGAAAAAGAGTGTGGCTGCACATCAGCCACGCTCTTTTCATTTCGTTCTTCTCCTTCCTCCAGCGGAAGGAAACTACTCTTATTTATTTCTGCAGCATTTTCTTTTTTCTGGCGATCACCACGCTCTGTACCACCAGGAACAGACACAGCATAGCTGCAATAGTGATACCGGTCCACCATGCCTGATCCAGACCTGCACTGGATACGATGTTCTGGATGGTGCTTAAGGACAATACGCCGAAGAAGGTTCCGATGATATTACCAACACCGCCTGTCAACATTGTACCGCCGATGATAGAGGATGCAATGGCATTCATCTCCATGCCTGTCGCATGAGAAGCCGAACCGCTTCCTACATGCAGGAAGTATACATAGCCACCGATGCCTGCCAACAGTCCGCAGAGCAGATGGGACAGGAACTTCGTTCTCTTAACATTGATGCCCAGCATCAGTGCACTCTGGTTGTTGCCGCCCACAGCATAGAAACTGCGGCCCATCTTCGTCCAGCGGAGCATGACAAACATCACTATGACTACCATCAGTGCTACTATCACACCGATTTCCACATAGGCATTTACATAATTTCCCAGCTTGTTCACAGATCCCATCCCCGGAACGAACACACGTGTCTCCTTCAGTGCAGTGAAGTTTTCATTCGCCACATTGAAGGGCTTAGTATTTACGATGGTGGTCATGCCTCTGGCAAAGAACATCCCGGCCAGTGTCACGATAAAGGGCTGGATATCCAGGTACGCTACCAGGAAGCCCTGTACGATACCGAAGGCAAGGCCGATAGCAACGGCGATCAGCATAGAAATGAATACATTGCCTCCGCCAAAGTCCAGGTATACCGCACAGCTCATACTGACCAGTGCTACCACGCCACCGACGGAGATATCGATTCCACCAGTGATCATGACTAAGCTCATACCGCAGGAAAGTATGATCAGAGCTGCGTTGGCGTTCAGGATATTGAAAAACGTCTGTGGCTTTAAAAAGCCTTTTCCCTGGAACACGATAGCTCCGATATACATTGCAAAAAATACTACAATTGTGATGGTCAGCAGCAGATTGGTATCTGTCATATTTTTTAACTTCTTACCCATTTCAGCCAACCTCCTTTACGGTCTTACTCTGCTTCAGCTTCTTGCCAACAGCGGACAGCCATTCTCTTACCTTTGGCGTGCTTAATACCACCAACAGGATAACTACCACTGCTTTGTAAGCGGGAAGCGCATCCGACTGTACGTCAAATTTGTATAAGGTGGTGGTCAGGAACTGAATAACATAGGCACCCAGGATTGACGCTGCCATGTTGAACTTACCACCGCTTAAGGAATTGCCGCCCAATGCTACTGCCAGAATTGCATCCATCTCGATGTCCTTTGCGATCACAGAGTAGTTGATGGAGGACAGACGGCTTACCTTGATCAGTGCCGCTACCGCCACACACAGTCCTAAGATCACGAAGGTCAGGAACTTAATAAATGTGGGATTCAGTCCATTTAATTTTGAGGAATTTTCATTGATACCAACGGACTGGGTGTAAAGCCCCAGTGTCGTGAACTTCAGTACCAGGAAGATCACCAGTACGCACACTGCCGCAATGAAAAACGGTGTGGGAATGGGGATTCCGGGAATAAATCCGCCGAAATAACTGAAGGTCGGATCACTTACAATAGGAAGTTCGTTGTTGTTGATCCATGCAGCGATGGAACGGCCTGCCGTATAGAGGATCAGCGTCGCTACCATGGGCTGGATCTTGAAATACGCTACCAGCACACCGTTAAATGCGCCGAAGAGCATTGCCACCACACAGGCGATCAGAAAAGCTACGATAATGGGAGCCTGTAAGGTATCGGGTCTGGAATTGGTACCGCACAGTACCCGCAGGATCACACTGCCTGCAATAGCGATGGCCGCGCCCACACTGATATCCTGTCCGCCGGATGCGGCAGTGACCAGTGTCATGCCGATAGCCAGGATTGCCAGTTCGGAACCGTAGTCTAAGATTGTCATCAGATAGCCGGACAATACCGGATCTCCTGCGCTGTTATATCCCAGTGTGATCTTGAAAAAGCTGGGATCCGCGATCAGATTGAATACTGCCAGAATGATCAGGGCTGCAATGGGAATGAAGATTTGCTGCCGGAACAATCCGCTGAGGAAATTTTTATTCTGTTTTTCCACTGTTTTTTCCTTACTCATGTTTACTCTCACCTCCGGCAATCGTACTCATAATCTTGGTCTGGGTCAGATCCTCCCCGGACAGCTCTCCTACCACCCTGCGGTCTCTCATGACTATCAGCCGGGAACAGGTACGGAGCATCTCGTCGGTCTCAGAAGAAATGAAGGTCACGCTCATGCCTTCACCTGCCAGCTTCAGTACCAGCTTCTGGATATCCACCTTGGTGCCGACATCGATACCTCTCGTAGGCTCATCCAGGATCAGATATTCCGGATGGGTCAGAAGCCACCTGGCTAGAATTACCTTCTGCTGATTACCGCCGGACAGTGACTTGATGGGGGTCTCGGCGGATGCAGTCTTAATATCCAACAGTTTGATGTATTCGTCTGCAAATTTATTAGCTTCCGCCCGGGAGATCGGTCGGAAGAATCCACGAAGCACCTGTAGTGCCAGGATAATATTCTCTCTTACGGACAAGTCACCTACGATACCGTCCCGCTTACGATCCTCCGGCAGATAACCAATGCCATGACGCATAGCATCCAGAGGCTTAGTGATCTTCACCTGTCTGCCATTCTTTTTCACTGTGCCGCCAATGATACGGTCGGCACCGAAAATAGCACGGACACATTCGCTTCGGCCGGATCCCAGCAATCCGGTAAATCCGTTGACCTCACCCTTTTTGATATAGAAATCAAAAGGCTTGATCCCGGCGTCACTGCACAGATCCTTGGTCTCGAATAGCGGCTCTGTGCTTTCCGCTTTCTGATCTGCTTTCTGTTCACCCTTGATGTCGGACAGGTCATCCAGCTCCTTGCCGAGCATCTTGGATACCAGCTGTACTCTGGGCAAGTCCTTGATGGCATATTCGCCTACCAGTCCGCCATCCCGCAGGACAGTGATCTTGTCACACACTTCATATACCTGATCCAGAAAATGAGTTACGAAGATAATACCCACGCCTCTGGCCTTCAGATCACGCATCAGACCGAAAAGCTTTTCTACTTCCTGCTCATCCAGAGAGGAGGTCGGCTCATCCAGGATCAGTACTTTACAATCCATATCTACAGCTCTGGCGATGGCCACCATCTGCTGTACAGCGATAGAGCAGCTTGCCAGCTGTTGGGACGCTTTCGCAGGGATATCCAGATTCTGTAAAATCTTATCTGCGTCCTCATTCATTTTCTTCCAGTTCTGATAGATCTTGTTAGAACGTCCTATGTACATATTCTCTGCCACGGACAGATTCGGACAGAGTGTGATTTCCTGATATACAGTACTGATGCCCAGCTTCTGTGCCTCCTGCGGAGAGTGAATGGACACGGCCTTGTCTTTGCCGTCGATGAAGATCTGTCCTTCATCCTTGCTATAGACACCTGTCAGCACCTTGATCAGGGTTGACTTTCCGGCACCGTTTTCTCCCATCAATGCATGGATCTCACCTTTGTTCAGATGGAAATCCACACCCTTCAGAGCTCGTACACCGGGAAAGCTTTTGTGAATATTTCTCATTTCCAATACTTTGTTATTGTCCAAAAGTTTCACCCCTTAATCTTCTTTGATCTTTGATAAAAGAAGCGCGGAGCTAGCATGCGCCGCGCTTCTGGTCATTTACATCAGACTAGATACCGTAGTTGTCTACATCTTCCTGAGTAATGGTGGTCGCATCGAAGCCCTTCTCGTCCATGATGATGGTCTTCTCGGAGATGGTCTCACCGTTCTCCAGCTTTTTGATGATCTCATCAATATAGGAAGCCTGGAAAGGATTGCACTGTCCATCGTAGTTCCAGTTGCCTGCCTTCAGCTCTTCCAGAGCCCACTTGTTGCAGTCAAAGCCCATAACGATAACGTCTTTGCCTACGCCGTGGGAGATATTAGCCTTATCCAGAGCTGCTACCGCACCCTTAGCCATATCATCGTTCTCAGCGTAGATTACGTTGAAAGGAGTACCTGCATCGATCACGGACTGTACGATCTGCTGTGCTTTCTCTGCGTTCCACTCAGCGGTCTGCTGTGTTACGAGATTGAAGCCGTCGTTTGCTGCCGCGTCATCCAGGGCACCGGTACGTCCCTGCTGTGCTGCAGAACCCATAACACCCTGTAAATGAATGATGTTATATTCACTTAAGTTCTGGCTCTTTAACCAGTCAACTGCGGTCTGGCCTTCCTTTGCCATATCGGATACGATGGATGCCTCATACAGGCTCTCATCTGCATCAATGGTACGGTCGAAGAGGATAACTCTGATGCCTGCATCCTGTGCGTCCTTCAATACGGAATCCCAGCCGGCAGTATCTGCTGCGGACAGAAGCAGGTAGTCAACGCCATCCTGGATGAACTTCTGTGCTGCGGTGATCTGCTCGTCGTTCTTTAAGCTGTATGCGAAGGATGCTTCGTAGCCGTTTGCCTCAGTGAAAGTATTCTTCATATCTTTATCATTTGCAGTACGATAACCGGACTCGTTAGGGTCATTGTTAATGATACCGACCTTGATCAGATCTCCGGATGCATCCGTGCTTGTAGCTCCGGCGCTTGCGGTGTCCGTAGCTGCACTTCCGGTGGCTGCGCTGCTGCCCGCATCAGAGGAGCCGCATGCTACCAGACTAAATACCATGGTTGCTGCCATTACTGCTGCTAAAATTTTCTTTTTCATTGTATAACCTCCCAATTTTTTTGTTGTTCAAAGAACTATTTCTTTGATGATCCTATTTTATCGTGAAAAAAAGCAAAAAACCATGAAGATACCTCTCGGAAAAGTTGGAATTTTTATGGCAAAAAAGAACCACCCTCGTAAACGGTTGAATATTTTACGATGATGGTTTATTTTTCTCACAAAGTATATTCCGGCAGCCGTACCGTCACGCAGGTTCCCTCGCCATAGGTACTGGTAATGGTGATCCCATATTTTTCCCCGAAGTTCAAACGGATCCGTTCATTTACATTATAAAGTCCGTAGATTTCCGTCTCACAGGCATTTCGATTGCGGATGCCCTCCCGTACCTGTCCCAGGCGTTCCGGTGTCATGCCCCTGCCATTGTCGGTGATCCGCAGGATACAGTCACTGTCCTCCATTTCCCCATCAATGCGGATCATACCCTTTCCCCGTTTGTTCTTAATGCCGTGGTACAGCGCATTTTCCACCAGCGGCTGCAATGTGATCTTGGGTATCCGGCTGGAGTACAGTTCTTCCGGCACGCAGATTTCATATTGGAGAATATCCTGATAGCGCATCTGCTGGATTTCCAGATAGCTGCGCACATGCTGAAGCTCTTCCCTGACATCCAGAATATCCTGTCCCTGATTTAATGAAATGCGGAAGAAATCGGACAGACTGCCTACCATACTCACAACCTTTTTCTGTTCACCGGCCTCCGCCAGCCATACGATGGCATCCAGCGTATTATATAGAAAATGAGGATTGATCTGGGACTGCAGCAGTTCAAATTCCGCCTTGCGCAGCCGCACCTGCTCGGTCTTCACCTGCTCCAGCAGTTCATTGATCTTGTCGATCATGGTATTCATAGAATCGCTGAGCACCCGGGCCTCCAATCCGCCGGTCACATCCGATCGTACCGTCAGATCCCCTTTCGCCACCTGATCTGTCACCTGGGTCAGTCGTCTGATAGGTCTTGTAATACTCAGCGGAATATAATAGGATAAAAATAAACACAACATCAGGATCAATGCAAAAGCGATCACAGAAAACCGGATCATATTCACAAAAAAGTCCTGATACTGCTGTCTGCTCTCCTGGATCCCACGGATCTCATAATAGATGTATCGTGACATCGTGTCTCCTACCAGAGATGTCACGATCTGTACATCATTTTCCCAGATTTCTATATTATCTTCGTAACGGTTACCCTCACGGATATTGTCCTCGATCCTTCCAATATAGGTTCCCAGGTTATTCAGATATTTCTTTACGCTGGTCAGGCGCTTGCGATTCTCCTGTGATTCAGTTAATTCCTCCAGTCCTGCCACGATCTCATCTGCTTCCTCCAGCATGGCATGGAGACTGGATTCCTCCAGCGTCTTGTTGCCCACAATGAGGAGATAGGTCTCATAATCAAAATCCTTTTGGAAATCCAGGCTGAACTGACTGGCCATAACAGAGGAATTGACCATGTCCTCATATCTGCGATTGTTATTCCACAGATTATAGAAACAGAAGATCAGAAACAATACAAAAGGCACTAAAAGGCAAAGATAAGAATATCTTATCTTTGCCACGAGCGTAGAATGATCG
>ENA-OVGE01001854-OVGE01001854.1-human-gut-metagenome-genome-assembly--contig:-NODE-1854-length-15418-cov-89.474777_pt1 | contig 15418 bp, 9 predicted proteins | sample MGYA00237769_ERZ505417 | MGnify/ENA primary metagenome ERZ505417 (study PRJEB26158, sample SAMN06016403) | human gut metagenome | biome: human gut; feature: ankylosing spondylitis patient; material... | reverse complement strand
TGTTTTGTAGTTGCCATAATTTTACTTTTTTTAAATTATTAGTTAATAAATTATTAATATTTTCTTTTTTTCTTTCTCGCTTCGTAGACCTTGAATGTGTTGTTTGTCAATAAACACAGTTGGGTTATCTATTTTGCATTGGCAAAGATAATAAATTAAAGTTTACTATCAGCCTAATTAAGAAGTTTTAACGAGATATTGGCTTATTTTATACCAATATCTCGCATTTTCCTTACATTTTTGCCCTTGAAAATGGTGTTTAAGCCATTTTTTTATTTCAACTTGCCCAAAGCTTCCTTGATGCGCTTGATGGCTTCAACGATGTTTTCGTCGCTTGTTGCATAGCTCATGCGGAAACAGTCTGGATCACCGAATGCGTCACCACCTACGGTGGCTACATGTGCTTCCTCGAGAAGGTACATGGCAAAGTCGATTGAATTGTTGATGGTCTTCTCACCATTGCTCTTGCCAAAGTAGCTGTTGCACTTAGGGAAGAGATAGAAGGCACCCTGTGGCATGTTTACCTCAAGGCCTGGAACCTCTTTAGCCAACTTTACAATCAGGTTGCGTCGGCGCTCGAAAGCTACGCGCATTTCCTCTACTGCACTCTGGTCGAGTGTGTAGGCTGCTTCTGCTGCCTTCTGGCTGACAGAACATGTACCGCTGGTATACTGTCCCTGGAGCTTGTTGCAGCCCTTGATGATCCATTCCGGACCTGCCAGGAAACCGATTCTCCATCCTGTCATGGCGTAAGCCTTAGATACACCATTGGCAATGATAACCTGCTCCTTCATGCCCGGTTCCTGAGCAATGCTGTGGTGCTTGCCGATATAATTGATGTGTTCGTAGATTTCATCTGCCAACACAAATACTTCAGGATGCTTCTTGAGTACTTCTGCCAGTGCAGCCAGTTCTTCCTTAGAATATACGCTACCGGTAGGGTTGCTTGGAGAACAGAGAATGAGCATCTTGGTCTTTTCTGTAATGGCATTCTCCAACTGCTCTGCGGTCATCTTAAAGTCCTGGTCGAAACCGGCATTCACAATGACCGGAGTACCTCCTGCCAATTTCACCATCTGTGGATAACTTACCCAATATGGTGCAGGAATGATAACCTCGTCGCCTGGATTTACGAGTGCCAATACAGCGTTGCAGACGCACTGCTTACCACCCGTACCAACGATTACTTCATTGGTAGTGTACTCCAAACCATTCTCGTTCTTTAATTTGGCTACAATTGCTTTTCGCAAGTCAGGATAACCTGGTACTGGTGAATAACGGGAATAATTCTCGTCAATAGCCTTCTTTGCTGCCTGTTTGATATTGTCAGGAGTGTTGAAGTCTGGTTCACCTACGCTCATGTTGATTACATCAATACCTTGAGCTTTCATTTCACTACTCTTCTGTGACATCGCCAGCGTTGCTGAAGGTGCCAATCTGTTTAAACGATCAGATAATTGTGCCATAATTTTATTCTTATATTTGTTTATCGTGTGCAAAAGTAAGCAAATTATTTCTTTTTCGGAAGAAAATTGAGCATTATTTCATGTTTTGTATTGAAATAATAACATAATTTTATTATCCGAGGTGCAAAGTGTGCCCCATGCGGTCTCTCTTGGTCTTGAGATAACGCTCATTGTACTTGTTTGGTACAACTTCGATAGGTACATTTTCTACGATTTCCAAACCGTATGCTTCGAGACCTACGCGCTTTACCGGATTGTTGGTGAGCAGACGCATTTTGTGTACACCGAGATGACGGAGCATCTGTGCACCGCAACCATAGTCGCGCTCGTCTGGCTTGAAACCGAGATGGGTATTGGCGTCAACGGTATCGTAGCCTTCTTCCTGAAGCTTGTAGGCTGCAATCTTGTTCATCAGACCGATGCCGCGTCCTTCCTGCTGCATGTAGACAACAACTCCCTTTCCAGCCTCGTCTATCATCTGCATGGCTTTGTGAAGCTGCTGACCGCAGTCGCAACGCTTGCTGCCCAGGATGTCACCTGTAGCGCAAGAAGAGTGGACGCGCACCAGGATAGGTTCGTCTTCTTTCCATTCTCCCTTGATGAGTGCCATGTGTTCCAGGCCATTGCTTGACTGGCGGAACGGAATAAGGCGGAAGTGTCCGTATTCTGTAGGCATGTCTACTTCTTCGCCCACTTCGATGAGTGATTCTTTCTTGAGTCGGTATTCTATCATGTCTTTAATAGAAATAACCTTGAGGTTCCATTCCTTTGCCATCTTCATCAGTTCAGGCAGACGTGCCATGGTGCCGTCTTCATTCATGATTTCCATAAGTGCGCCTGCAGGATAGAGACCTGCCATCTTGCAAAGGTCAATGGCTGCTTCTGTGTGTCCGCTTCTTCTTAACACACCGTTATCCTGTGCGTAGAGCGGATTGATGTGACCCGGTCTGCCGAAAGTCTGTGGGGTAGAGTTCGGGTCGGCAAGTGCTTTGATGGTTTCAGCACGGTCGTGTGCAGAAACACCGGTAGAGCAGCCTTCCAGTTTATCTACGGTTATGGTGAATGGTGTTCCCAATACAGAGGTGTTCTCTGAAACCTGATGAGGCAAGTCGAGCTCATCGCAGCGGCTCAGGGTGATAGGGGCACAGAGTACACCTCTTGCGTGTTTCAGCATGAAGTTTACTTTTTCTGCGTCTATCTTCTCTGCTGCAATGATGAGGTCGCCTTCGTTTTCGCGGTCTTCATCATCAACAACAATGACGAACTTTCCTTCCTTGAAGTCTTTTACAGCATCTTCGATGCTATTTAATTTGATTTCTGACATTTTGATACCTTATTATATAGTTACATTTTACTTTTTCTGTTCTTTAATCCGATGGATGATGTCCGTATTGGTCTGACTGATGAGCTTGAGGTCACGGAACAAGCGCAGTCGGAATCGCCACATTCTCAAATATAGCAGTGTGCCCACTGGGAAAATGATGGCTGCAATGATGTTGAGCCATTTCCGCTCGAATGGGCGTGTATGTGCCTTGACAGAAAGAACCGGATATTGGTTCATGTCGTGCAGGATATACTTGTTGGCGGTATTGGTCAAGTCTTCTATCACCTCTTCCAATTCTGCATTGATTCTTTCTATCTCATGGTCTGGCTCGTACTTGAAGAATACATTGATGAAGTTTGGAAGATGAACCAGTTTGTGTTCCTTATTATATAAGGTGATGTCTTGGTTTATTCTTTCCAGTTTCTCTGCATCCGCCTGATAGTCCGGGTCGGTGATGATGACTTCCTTGCCGAAGTAATGGCGTTTCTGTCGTAAACCGAGCAGTTTCATGAAGAACTCTTTGTAAACATCCATATTGAATACGGAAGAGTCATTGGTTGCCTTGTAGGTTACGAAGATAGCCAAAGGCGTCAATACTGCCGGTGCAAGACCTTTACCGAACCAGATGGCCCACATGCCACTTCTAGACATTCTGTATCCTGTATTGTCGAGGATGAAGAAGACGATGAACACAAGTACGGAGATGACGACAGGGAAACCCAGTCCTCCTTTTCGGATGATGGCTCCTAATGGCGCTCCGATAAAGAAGAATATGAGACACGAAAGGGCTAGAGTGAACTTATTGATAGCCTCAATCTTGTGCTGCCTTATCATGTAGTCTGCATCGCTCGTTGACATCGATTTGAAATCAAGGTCAGAAAGCTCCTGTTGTACGGTAGACTGTGCTTGGTTTACCGCCATGAGTTTCTTGTCCTGTGGCAATTTATTATATAAGGTGTCGAAAATGAGTTTTTCGCCCTTCTTGATTTCTTTGAGAGAGTCCTTCTTGTTGATGCGCTGTGCGCCTCCATAGAATCTCACGTTGGCTTCGTTCAGGTAGATTCTTCCGATTGAATCATATAATTGGTTGAGCGAATCGATGTCGTGGTTGATTTTCTCCAGACTTTTACCCTTCGCATTTCCTGAAAGCGAAGCTGCATCGGTCATACTGAAGTCTCCATCAAAGTCTAGAATGATTTTCTTGGAAACGAAAGTCTCTCGTCTGTATGGTACGGCAGCAGTATTGGCAAGTGCACTGCTTTGCATGTTCTCAAACCATTCTCCGCTGTAGAGACTCAGAACAAGATGCTTCTTTTCTGCTGTACTCTGGAGCATGCCAGAGTCTGCCAATATGATTGCGGCATCTTCATAGCTGTCGGTCATGCGGTAAATCATGATGCCGTAAAGTTTTCCGGTTTTCAAATCCTTCTTCTGCACATAAAGGTTGCAGTTTGGAATACCATCATAGAAGATTCCTTCCGGAATTTCCAGTTCCGGGCTTTTCTGTTTCATGGAAATCAGAAGTTGTGCCAGTTTCATGTTCGACTTAGGTCCCACATTGTTCTGGAAATAGAATGAGCCAAACATGATGATGACGGTGATGACGATGAGTGAGCGGAAAGCTTGCATCAGTGAAATGCCGGCAGCCTTGATGGCTGTAAGTTCCGAACTCTCGCCGAGATTACCGAACGTCATGAGTGAAGACAGGAGAATGGCCAATGGCAGAGCTTGCGGTACGAGCATCAGGCCCATGTACCAGAAGAATTGAGCCATCACATCCATCGTGAGTCCCTTACCGATGAGTTCATCAATATATCTCCACAAGAACTGCATCATCAGCACAAACTGGCAGATGAAGAAAGTTCCCATGAAAAGGAGACCAAACTGCTTGGCAATAAATATGTCTAATTTCTTAATTCTAAGCATTTCAATATTCTGTTGTTTCAGACCTTTTTTTATTTAAAATAATAGCAGGTCTGTTATTCAGCGTGCAAAGGTAATACAAAAAAATAAGAAAACCTTTATTTTTCGTTTTTTTTATATATATAATTAGGTGAAAGAGGGGCTGAAATGTGAGGAAAAAGAGAAAATGAAACTTTTTTTGAAAATTTCTGCCGAAAAATTTGTTCAATTCAAATAAATGTATTACCTTTGCACCCGCAAATGAGAAATCAATTGCTTGGATGGCGGGATAGCTCAGCTGGTTAGAGCGTCGGATTCATAATCCGGAGGTCGAGGGATCGTGGCCCCCTCCCGCTACAAGATGAGAGACATCAACTTTTTAGTTGATGTCTTTTTTATGCTCTAAACTTTTCCACACTTATTCACTTCTCATAGAAAAGTTATCCACATATGTGTTGATAACTATGTTATTCCGTTGGTTATCAGATGTTTTTCCTGTTGGTAACTGATGTGGAAAAGATAAATATGAAAGATTTTCCTATGTTTTTCTTGGTGTTCTCAGAATAAAATGATATTTTTGCACCTAAAATACAACTATTATGAAGCAGCAACAAGTATATAACTTAAAAGAGTTTGCCGCTAAATACCAACTGAAGGACATATTTGGAGCCTATGCAGCTCATATTCATACAGATGTTTTAAATGGAAGTGTCCTGAGGGATATGGCGAGTGAACGAACACTTTTTTACAAGATATTATTGGTAAAAAGCGGAAGTGTAAAGTTTGAAATCGTCCTGGGAACTGAAAGTGCTGAGGACGAGGAACATCTGCTTACGACAAGTGATTTGCTTGTCGTATCACCTAAGCATGTTTATAAGTTTACCGAAATTTCGGAAGATTTAGAGGCTGAATGTGTTTTTGTTGATGAAGAGATTTCTAATGATCTGGTTTATCATCTTTCTGACGATAAACTCAAGGCGGCTCTTGATATCATTCATATGATTCGGGATATTGTGCGCCATCAGCATATTTATAAGGTAGAGATGATCCAGTCTATGGTGAATGTCTTGAAACTTCTGGTGTCAGAGTTGCCTTATGACAGCCTTTTGTCTACCCGAGACTTGCGCCATAAAAAGAATGTATACGAAATCTTTCTGCATTTGCTGTATCGCAATTTCAAGAGTGAGCGACAAATCCGATTTTATGCAGATAAACTGAATGTTTCTTCTGCTTATCTCTCCAGAATGGTAAAAGAAATATCGGGTACGACGGTCAATGATCATATTACCTCTCTTCTTTACAAAGAAATCTGTAATCTGCTGAAGCAGTCGGATATGACAATGGGAGAAATAGCTGATTATCTTCATTTTAACGACCAGAGTGCATTGACCAATTTCTTCAAAACAAGGGCTGGAATGACACCACTTGCTTATCGTAACCAATGCAACTGATAAGATTTCCGTCACATGCCCATCTTCTTATGGATAACAGAATATCCGCTTGCCTATCTTGAGGTATAGGCAAGCGGAACAGTCAAATGTTAATATGAAATTCAGATTAGTATTATTTTATATCTTATTCTAAAGTTCTTTTATGTCAGCAGTTACATCTTTTTATTTCAGGGTGAACTTGTGTGACTGCAGCATCTCTTTTGGATCGAGTGCCTTGTCCAATTCTTCCTTACTCATGATACCCTGCTCAATAACGATGTCGTATACAGAGCGGCCAGTAGCATGGGCTTCCTTAGCTACTTTAGTACTCTTCTTGTAACCGATGATTGGGTTCAGGGCGGTAACGATACCGATACTGTTCTTTACCATTTCGTAGCAACGCTCTTTGTTTACGGTGATACCGAGGATGCATTCAGAAGTCAGGGTTTCAATGGCGTTCTTCAACCATGTCAGACTCTCGAAGAGACTTTCTGTGATGATAGGTTCCATTACGTTCAACTCCAACTGGCCTGCCTCTGCAGCAAAGCTGACAGTTGCATCGTTTCCTATTACCTTGAAGCAAACCTGGTTGGTTACCTCTGGAATAACTGGATTAACCTTACCTGGCATGATAGAAGAACCTGGAGCCTTAGGAGGAAGGTTGATTTCGTTCAAACCGCAACGAGGACCAGAAGCCATCAGACGGAGGTCGTTACAGATCTTAGACAACTTGATAGCCAGACGCTTCAAAGCAGAAGAGTAGCTTACGTAAGCACCTGTATCTGGTGTTGCCTCTACCAGGTCGGTAGCTGTTTCGAAGTTCTCGCCTGTCAGTTTGCTGAGGTTGGCAGCACAGAGCTTAGCGAAGCCAGGAACGGCATTCAGTCCTGTACCGATGGCTGTACCACCCATATTGATCTCGTGTAAGAGCTTCACGTTGCGCTCCAGGTTGAGGATTTCCTCTTCCAGATTGTTGGCGTATGCGTTGAACTCCTGACCGAAAGACATAGGAACAGCGTCCTGCAACTGGGTACGGCCCATCTTGATGACATCAGCATATTCGTCAGCCTTATAGCGGAATGCGCTGATCAAACCTGTCAGAGCACCTACCAGATGAGTATTCATACGGATCAAAGCCAGACGGATAGAAGTAGGATATACATCGTTTGTACTCTGGCCGCAGTTGCAATGATCATTAGGAGAACAGAACTGATAATCAGCCTTTTCATGTCCCATGATTTCGAGTGCACGGTTGGCGATAACCTCGTTGGCATTCATGTTGACAGATGTACCTGCGCCACCCTGTACCATGTCGATAGGGAAGTTCTCATGCCATTTACCGTCGATGATTTCGCGGCAAGCCTGACCGATTGCCCCTGAAATCTCATCGTTGATAACACCGAGGGTATGGTTGGTTTCGATGGCAGCCAACTTTACGTAAGCGATGGCGATAATGAAATCAGGATAGTCGCGCATCGTCTTGCGTGAAATGTGATAGTTATTAATACCGCGCTGTGTCTGTACACCATAAAGTGCTTCAGCAGGAACTTTGAGTTCACCTAAAAGGTCTGTCTCTACTCTAAATTTTTTCTCTTCAGCCATAATATTGATTGTTTTATTGTTAGAGAATTTTCTTATATCTTCTTCTCGGTTGCAAAATTACTGCATTTTTGGCTGAAATTCTTTATAAATTTTAGACCGATATTTGTAAAAAACTGACCAATGGGGCTAAAATACAAAAAAAAGTTGTATATTTGCAGCGGTAAAGTTTTATTTTTAGGAATTTGTTGAATGCCTCTTCTTTATAAACAAAGAAATTGTATAAGCTGTATGAAACGAAAATTACACCTTATTATATATGTAGCTATCATCGTGTTGCTGACCGGTTGTGCTCAGCAGCCTAGGAAGTATGTCATTGGCGTATCCCAGTGTTCGGAAGATACCTGGCGCGATAAACTGAATGATGAACTGAAGATGGGCGAGTATCTCAACGATTCGCTTATCGTGAAACTGGCTTCTTCCAACGATGATAATATGTTGCAGAATAAGCAAGTTAACCAGTTTATCGATGAGGGTGTAGATCTGCTTATCGTATCTCCTAATCAGCTGAGTGCTATATCCAAGGCTGTAGAGCGTGCTTACGATAAAGGTATTCCTGTGATTCTCTATGACAGGAAGACCAATTCTGACAAGTATACGGCATTTATCGGCTGCGATAACTATACGATAGGTAAATCGATGGGAACTTTTATCGCCCAGCAGCTTCAGGGAAAGGGCCGCATCGTTGAAATCAGAGGCTTAGAGGGCTCTTCGCCTGCTTTGGAGCGTCATCGTGGTTTTATGGATGCTATCAAGCCTTATCCTGGGTTACAGGTTGTAGCCTCGGAGGGAGGAAACTGGAAAGAAGAGGGTGGAATCCAGGCGATGAAACGCATATTGAAACAGACACAGGACTTTGATTATGTCTTTGCCCATAATGACTGTCTTGCCTGGGGAGCTTATGTGGCTGCCCGCCAGATGAGGGTAAGGCGTAACTATAAGTATACCGGAGTAGACGGCATGGCTACCGAAGGTGGTGGTTTGGAACTTGTGCGCGATGGTATTTTCGAAGCCTCTTATCTTTATCCTACCAAGGGTGACGAGGTCATAGCGCTTGCCATGAAGATATTGAAGCATCAGCCTTATGAACGCGACAATTATCTGAGCACTTCTATCATAACCCAGGCAAATGCTGCCCTTACATTGATGGAGGCTAGAGATGCCGAGCGTCAGACGCACAATCTGAAGACTTTGCATAAGCAGGTAAATCAGTATCTGTCTGATTATAACTCACAGAAAGTCATGCTCATAGGTCTGTGTCTGTTCCTCTTTGTTTGCCTCGCAGCTGCGGCTTTAATTTTCAGAGGTTATCTGATAAAGGTGAAACTGAACGAAACATTGGCTAAGACAAATGGCGAACTGAAGCGACTGAATGTAGAATTGGGTGAAAAGAATGGAGAATTGAAACGATTGAATGAGGAGGTCTTGGAACTCACTCATTCCCGTCTGGTATTCTTTACCAATATCAGTCATGAACTTCGTACGCCTTTAACCCTGATAGCCGACCCGGTAGAGATGCTGCTTGAAGATGCCGGCATCAAGGGCAAGAGCCGCGAACTCTTGAAAATGGTGCAGCGTAACGCCCTTGCTCTCCAACAGTTGGTAAGTAACATTCTTGATTTCCGTAAGATTCAGAATGGCAAGATGGAACTGAAACTCTATCGCTTCGACATTGTGAAGACCTTGACGATGTGGGTGGGCGACTTCCAGCTTACTGCCGAGCGCAAGCAGATCAGACTGCATCTGGATGTTGATGACTTGAAAGGCAGCCATGAAATGATTGCCGATCAGGAAAAAATTTCCCGTATCGTGTTCAATCTGTTGAGCAATGCCTTGAAATATACGCCTGCTGGTGGCGAAATCTTTGTATCGTTGAAAGATGAAGGTGCCAATCTCCGTCTTGATGTGAAAGATACGGGCAAGGGTATCTCGCAGGATGAGGCTGATAAGATCTTTGAACGCTTCTTCCAGGCCAAGGGTGCTGCCAGCGGTACGGGTATCGGTCTGGCTCTGGTGAAATCATTTGTAGAGTTGCATCATGGTGAGGCTAGGGTAGAAAGTGAACCGGGAAAGGGCTCTGATTTTATCGTTGTCATTCCTCGTGAGCAGGAGGGTGATTCACAAGTTATCCACAATGATGTGGATATTGTGGATAACTCTGTAAATGCTTCTGCGTCAACTGGTAAGAATGTGGTAGATGAATCTGTTTTGCAATATATTGACGATGGAGACAGAAGTCGTGGAAAAGTCCAGCAGCTGGTAAACGAGAATACTAATCGTCCTACTGTTCTGGTTATTGATGATAATACCGATATCCGTCAGTATGAGCGTACTCTTTTGCAGGATGAGTATATTGTTCTTGAGGCCGCCGATGGTAAAGAGGGTCTGGCTGTCGCCTTGAAAGAGGTGCCTGACCTGGTGATTTGCGATGTGATGATGCCTGTTATGGACGGATTGGAGTTTACTAAACGGTTGAAGACGAATACGGCTACCTCTCATATCCCTGTTATTATGCTTACGGCGAAGAACCTGGAGGAGCATCGCGCAGAAGGTTATGAGCATGGAGCTGATTCCTATATTACCAAACCATTCCATAGCAAGGTGCTTCTCGCCCGTATTGAGAATCTTTTGCGACAGCGTCAGCTCCTGAAGAATCTTTATCACGGTACTAAAGAGGCTGAGAAAGAGATTTCTGAGGCTCATCTGGAAGACCGTGACAAGCAGTTCCTCAAGCAGCTTCAAGCCATTATCCAGAAGAATCTTTCTGATAGCGAGTTTGGAGTTGAGGATATGGGACAGCAGATTGGCTTAAGCCGTGTGCAGCTCTATCGCAAGGTGAAGGCGATGACAGGCTCTTCTGTTGTTGACTTACTCCGTAAGGCTCGCCTTGCCAAGGCTAGGCGTTTGCTCGAAACCCGGAGCATGAGTGTCTCTGAAGTAGCCTATGAAGTGGGCTTCTCAGCGCCGTCTTACTTCACAAAATGTTTCAAGGAAGAGTATGGAATGTTACCTGGTGATGTAGGTAATGTGATGAAATAGAGAGAAATACGCTATGCCTGAAGTATAAAATCTGTGAATATATGGATAAAAATCGTTCATTTCCTAGCATAAAAGGTACATTGTATCATTTTTATCACTATTTGAACGATAATTGTACCTGGGGTTCGCTGAAACTTACTATCTTTGCACCAGAATTTAGAAGTTTATAAATTGTTTCATGCAGAAGTAGTTGCATTTTCATAAGGTTTAGGTTTTTAGGTTATAGGATTGAGTATTCATTAAGGTAAGTAGTTTTCTTTAAGGTTAAAAGTTTTGTTTTGGGAAATAATAGTAATGAGAGAAAGCAGCTGTAGACGGGATGTCTGACAGCTGCTTTTCGCGTATTATGGTTTGTTTCTTTTTAAGCGGGCATACTATAGCTTTTTAAAGGGGGCTTATTCCCAATCTTCAAATTCCAGTTCCAGTTCTTTGTATTCGGGCTTGAAACTGCTGTTCTCCTTATCTTGCTTCCTGGCTTCTTCTGATGAGGCATTGCTTACGGACAGACCAAGCAGGCGGATGGGATGCGCAGAGGAGTAATCTACCTGTTTCAGCAGCCGTTTGGCAAGAGGTAGAATATCATCCTTCTTTTTCAGAACCTTTTCTTGCGAGATGCTTCTTGTTATCTGGGTAAAATCGGCAAACTTCACCTTCAGCGTCAGGGTTCTTCCTTCGAAACCGCTTTTGGTGATGCGCTCCAGCAGTTCGAGTACAGTATGGTACAGTTCGATAATCACAGCCGTTTTTAGATAGATATCTTCCAGGAAAGTCTGTTCGCAGCCTACCGATTTCCGTTCCCGGTAGGTGATGACAGGGCGTTCATCTATCCCCTTTGCGAAATCATAGAAGATGTGTCCGGCTTTTCCGAACACTTCTACCAGATGTTCTTCGGATACCTTCCTCAGGTCAGCTCCGTTGAAGATCCCCATGAAATGCATCTTTTGCAGTGTTTTCTTGCCCACACCCCAGAAATCCTCTACAGGAAGCTGGGCGATGAAATCGAGCGCCTTGTCGGGATGAATGGTGCAGATGCCATCGGGCTTGCGGTAATCAGAAGCCACTTTGGCGAGAAACTTGCAGTAGCTGATGCCAGCCGAGGCGGTGAGTCCGGTTGCCTCCTTGATACGGGTTTTGATTTCTTTGGCGATATCCACCGCCAGTTCTATCCCTTTCTTATTCTGTGTTACATCAAGAAAGGCTTCATCTATGGAGATGGGTTCGATGAGGTCGGTATATTCCTGGAATATCTGATGTATCTGATGGGATATTTTAGCATAATAATCATGCCGGCAGGGCACGATGATGAGGTTAGGGCAGCGCTGCTTGGCTTGAGCGATGGATTGCGCCGAGTGAACGCCATACTTCCTTGCCTCATAGCTGGCTGTAGAAACCACACCACGAGGTCCGTCGAAGCCAACCGCTACCGGTTTGCCCCGAAGTTCCGGATTGTCTCTTTGCTCTACCGCAGCAAAGAAGGCATCCATGTCGATATGTATGATCTTTCGCTCAGTCATTCCTGCCTTATTTTTCCCAAAAGTACAAAAAAGATGCGTTTCCACAAAATCTAAGCTGTTTTTTATTGTTCGTTAACGTTTTCGGGTATTTAGCCTACATGGCCCATCGAAACTGGCTGCGTTGAGCATCGCAAGTACTTGCGTTAGCCAATTCAAGTACTTGCGTTAGCCAACGAAGCTATCTGCGTCTGCTTCCTGAGTCGTCTCCGATAGCTTACGGAACCACTTGAGTAAGCTGAGCCAAACACTTGACCTCACTGATTTAAGCACTTGACCTCATTAACTCAAGTACTTGAACTCATAAACTCAAGCACTTGACCTCACTGATTCAAGCACTTGAACTTATTAACTCAAGTACATCATGACACGCTCTTAATAGTCTGTAGTGATCTATATGACTCCCTTTGTCTGAAATAGAAAAGAGTTAGTTAAGAAGTAGAAAGTAGCAGAAAATTGTGAAATTCCGTTCATGTAATAGCAATTATGTTACAATGAACGGAATTTTTTATTCGATGAAATGATTTTTTAAGCCGCTGTTCAGACCTTTATGTATTTTTGCAGCAGAAATCAAAACATTAACGCTAACAAATTAAACATTTAAAGTATGAACAACTTTTTAAATGGAAAGAGCGCAGCTATGATGCTTGCACTTTCATTGGTAAATGTTACAGCAGCTTTTGCACAGGATGATAATTCAAGTGCTAAGGAAGAGGGTAATCGTAATGTGATGCTCAATGCAGCCAGTGCGAATGGTCCTCGTGAGATTCAGATAGGCTTGCCTTCTGCCGATGTCAACGTTTTGGAGAATGGTTTGCCTGTTACTTACGCAACCAATCCTCATTCTGTCAATACCATCTGGCGTGGTGATGCAAGTTTGAGCCATCAGGGATTGCTCAAGATTGCAGAGACAGCTATCACTACCGGTAATATCGGTTATGCAGTGAACTCTTTCACCCAGAAGGGTCAGAAAGGATTCAATGGTACGCTGAACTATAAGAGCAATCATTTCGGATTGCAGGAATTCTCTTTGAATATGAATGGTGATTTGGGTAAGGACTGGTACTACAGCTTTAATATGTATCAGGATTTCGACCCGGGTACCTTCAAGATTAAGTCAACTCCTTATCAGGATCGTACTCAGATTTACAAGGCGCTCCTTACCAAGAAGTATAACGGCAACCGTGGTGAATTCACAGCCATGTATAAGTATGCCAACAGCCACAACGTGTATAACTACGCTACCCAGAGTGCTCCATTTATCTATGTGGGCGATGGAAGCGTAAAGGAGTATGGCGACTTCAAGCTCGGTATCACCTCTTATCTCCCTATCGATAACGAGATTACTTATCGCAATATGCGTACCGGCAAATTGGAGCAGACTTCTCTCTACGATGCCTGTCTGAACAAGGCAAGCGAGGTAACCCTGATGAACAACTATCGTTTTGACAACGGTTTAAACTGGAAGGCTACCTTGAAGTACGATCACTCACGTGGTGCGATGGTTTACCAGTCTCCAATGTCTATCATCGATTTGAAGAGTGTTGCCAATCAGGGCGTATATAATTATAAGTATCGCGATATCGACGGACAGACCAAGGCTTACAACGGTCAGTACATCCAGACCCGTATGTCATGTCTCAATGCCGGTAAGATTGATGAGGCTCTCTTCACCACCGAGCTTAGCAAGAAATTCAGTACATCCACCTTCCGCCTCGGCGTGAATGAGTGGTTCTATCATATTGATTATTGCTCAAATACAACCATGTATGACCAGAGTATTCCTGCAGATGGCAGTTATGCCTTGCGAGTTTGGGATGCAAAACAGCGCGACAGCTACTTCTACGATTTCAACAAGAATGCCTCTGAGTATTACAAGGGAAGCGAAAACAAGCTGGCTCTCTACTTCACTCACGATTGGGATGTCACCAACAAGTTGAATCTCTACTATGGTGCCCGTCTGGAGTGGCAGAAGCTGAAGGGTGAAAACGCAGCAGTGAAGAATGCAAAGGGTGAATTCGTAGGCCGTTTTGTCGATTACTATCTCGGTGCTACGGCACCAGATAAGACTACTAAGATTGCTCCGGCAGACTTGAGTTACAACTGGTTGAACTACGATTTCTCTGTAGCAGCAACTTATAAGTTGACCGACAATTTCGGCTTCACTGGCGATTTCACTTACATCGTTCAGCATCCAAAGTTTGAGGCTTTTGCCCCAGCTACATTGCCGAATACGGATAAGATTTCTGTGCCACTCGGTCGTGCAGGTATCTACTACAATAACTCATGGTTGAGTTTGACATCGTTGTTCTCTTACATCTCAAAGACCAACAACAACTCAACTCTGAATTTGCAGCATGGCAGTGAGATCAAGGCAGCTCCTTTGACTTACGATATCCAGACATGGGGATGGACAACCGACGCTGTGGCTCATCCATTCAAGGGATTCGATTTCCACTTCCTCTTCACTTATCAGAAGCCAACTTACAAGAAGTATGAAACCAGCATCACCTTCAGCGATGGCTATGTTGGCAAAATCAACGCCACTGGCAATATCGTAGCAGAGATTCCTCAGATTCTCATCGAGTTGGATCCTAGCTACATGATTACCAAGGACATCAAGCTCTGGACCAGTTTCCGTTACTTCAGCAAGACCTACGCCAACATCAACGAGGCATATTACTTCAACGGTCACTGGGAGACTTTCGGAGGTTTGAACTGGCAGGCAACCAAGCGTCTGGCTCTCGGCTGCACCGTAGTCAACTTCCTCAACCAGACTGGTGCCAAGGGTAGTATCGCAGGTGCCGAACTGATTACCAAGGATGAGGCAAAGGGAATCAAGAATCAGATAATGACGGGTAGCTATCTTCGTCCATTCACTGTAGAATTCACAGCTTCGCTGAAGTTCTAATTAGTTCAAACATAATAAGATAAGGCAGTACTATATAATAATGTATAGTGCTGCCTTTTTCTTGTTTGGGTTTTGAACTTTGGAGAAAACGCTGTTTTCCATAATAAAATAGGTGAAAAGAGTGTTTTTATCTGTCATGATTAATAAAATAGAGGAGTTTTAGTGTTTGTATTCCTAAAAACGTCCGTAAAAGAAAAGTTTTAGGAATCAATTCCTAAAACTTTCTAAATAATCGT
>ENA-OVGE01001853-OVGE01001853.1-human-gut-metagenome-genome-assembly--contig:-NODE-1853-length-15423-cov-2.621421_pt1 | contig 15423 bp, 16 predicted proteins | sample MGYA00237769_ERZ505417 | MGnify/ENA primary metagenome ERZ505417 (study PRJEB26158, sample SAMN06016403) | human gut metagenome | biome: human gut; feature: ankylosing spondylitis patient; material... | reverse complement strand
AAATGATTTCTTTGCTCTCCTGGTCAATTTCAGCTAGATAAGGGGCTTCGCCCTCCGCGCCCATAAAGCTGATGCCTGCATCATTTTGACCTGCCCCAGCTCGATCGGTCAGGCTGTAATAAGCTTCCCAGCCTGTCAAATCGATCCCGTAAACGGTTTCGATCCACTGTTTCACCGCACTGGTCATTGTTTTTTCGTCCACGCTGTCCACGGCGGGCAGCTGATAGCTGACTTTTGTCGTCTGGGTATCCGTCGTGCTCGTCGGCTCCTGGGGCGGAGTTCCCACCGTTGTTTCCCCGTTGGCGCAGCCGGCCAGGAAACAGCAGGCCGCCAGAGCCAGGGCGCAAAAAATCGAATGGTTCCGTTTCATCATCGTTGTCTCCTTCCATGGCTTTCATAGATTTTGGCATCCGTATGACATCCCGTGAGATCAGCTCGTCTGACCTCGCCTGTAGAATAGCACGGCCCAACTTTTTTGTCAATAAAAATTTTTATCAATGCAAAAAATTTGGTTGACGGCGGCAGTCTGCCATGCTATCATGGAGCCATGACATCCCCCCACAGAAAGGCGGAGCGATCTTGAAGCAGCCTGACAAAACCCCCGCATCCCGCCGCCCCAGCGGTCTGGAAGAAAACCTGAAAAAAGCCCTGACGGAGCTGCTCATTCTCTTTCTGTTCCACGAGAAGGAGCATTACATCGGGGAGCTTTCCCCCCTGCTGGAAGAACGCAGTAAGGGGGCGCTGAGCATCGTCTTCCCCTACGCCGCCATCTACCGGCTGACCAGCGCGGGCTATCTCACGGAGACAAAAAAGCGCAACGCCCCCGACGGGCGCCTGCGCCAATACTACAAGATCACGAAAAAAGGCCGGGACTATCTCGCCGACCTGCTGACCACCTATGAAACCTTTTTCCAGGGCATCCAAGCCATTTTGTCCGGGGAGGAATCCACATGAAACAACCTGCCCTGCGGCAGTACCGCAGAGAGCTTCTTATCCACTTTCCCAAAGGCTATGCGGCCCGAACCCTGCTCCTGGCAGAGTTCGACCGCTGTCTGTCCCCCTTGCTGGAAGAACTTCCAGACCCATCCTACCAAGACCTGATCGCCGCCTTCGGCACGCCGGAACACATGGCGGATACGCTGGCCGACAGCGTATCCGTTCCCCCGCCCTTCTCCCGCAAAAAGCTGGCGGGGATCATCGGTGGCGTGTGTGTCGTGGTGCTTTGTATCGCACTCTTTCTCTTTGCAAAAAGCAACGTGCCAGAGGAACAAACCCAGCTGGAAACGACCCCAACGCCCCTCACTGTCTTTCTTTGGGAGCGGGTGGCCTCCTACGATCTTGCCGCCCAGCCCATCCAGTGGGACCAGCCCAAGGGCAGCGGGAATTACCTGCTCCTGCTCCGCAACGACAGCACCCAACCCCTCACCGCCACCATCCAATACGGCGTCGGCCTGGACCCCCACACCCTCAACATCCCCGCCCAGGGCGAGGTCTGCTTCACCGCGAAAGACGCCCGCGCTGGCCGCCACACCGTCCACTTCGAGACACCGGAAGACACTCCCACCGGCACCGCCCTCTGTCTCATCGGCTTGGGGACGGCGGACTGATCTTCTGCAAAAAGCGCTCACTCTACGCAGTTTTCTCGCGTAGAGTGAGCGCTTTCTACTTTTCAGCGGGATGTTAAACGAAAGCTTCCCCTGCGAAGCTCACGCGGCCGCCGACCATGGTCAGGGCGATGGGGATGTCTTTGATCGTCTCTTTCGGGACGGTGAAGATGTCCTGGTCCAGGACCACCAGGTCCGCCCATTTGCCGGCTTCCAGGGTACCCAGGTCCTGCTCGGCCCCGGCCAGGCGGGCCGGGCCGGTGGTGTAGAGGGCGACGGCCTCTTCAACGGTGAGGGCCTGCTCCGGCAGGAAGGGGGTGTTGTCCGTGTGGCTGGCAGGGCGATTCACGGCGCAGTGGATGCCCCAGAGGGGGGAGAGATCTTCTACCGGCGTGTCGGAGCCGCCGCCGAGGATCACGCCCAGGTCCAGCAGGGTCTTCCAGGCATAGGAGGTCTTGGCACGCTCCGCCCCAACGCGGGAAGGGAGCAGAGGGGCGTCCGAGGGAACAAAGGCGGGCTGAATGTCCGCGCCCATGCCCAGGGCGGCCATGCGACGGTAGAGGGCTTCGTCTCCAAACTGGCAGTGGACGACCCGGTGGCAAAGGGGCTTCGGGTCGCGGATCATCGCTTTTTCGACGGCGTTCACAAACGCCTCACAGGCCCCGTCGCCGATGGCGTGGCAGGCCACCTGTAACCCGGCGGCGTGGCAGAGAGCCACCATCTCGTCCATGGCCTCCTGGGTGTAGACGGCGATGCCGCGGTTGCCGGGGTCGTCGCTGTAATCCTCCCGCAGATAGGCGGTGCGGGCGCCCAGGCTGCCGTCGGAGATGAGCTTGATGTTGCCCACTTTCAGCCAGTCACTCCCCTGGCCGGAGCGCAGAGGCTGGGTCAGGACCCACTGGAGATCGGCGGGGCGGGGGGCTTCCCACTCCTCCCAGAGGCGGACGGGGCAGCGGTTCTCTGCTTCCATATCGGCGAAGGCTTCCTTCAGGATGGGCCACTTGGTCCCTTCCATCCCCACGTCGTCGCTGTGGACGCTGGTCAGGCCAGCGGCGGCCAGCTGGGTCCCGATCTCCTGGATGCGGGCAATGACCTGCTCTTTGGTCTGGCGGGGGCTGGAGCGCTTGATCTGGTCCAGGGCAGCCTCACGGATGATGCCGTTGAGGTGGCCGTGCTCGTCCTTGTCCAGCTCGCCGCCGGGGATGACGGTGTTCTCATCATAGCCCGCCAGCTCGAAGGCCTTGCGATTGGCGGCCCCGATGTGACCGCAGACCCGGTCCAGGATCACCGGAAGGTCGGAGGAAATGGCCTCCGCCGTGGCCCCGTCGGGCAGGGTGGGGGGATCGAAACGGTTGTGGTCAAAGCCATAGCCGATGATCCACTCGCCGGGGGCTAAATCGGCGTGCTTGACATAGTCCTGCCCCCGGTCGATGATCTCCTGGAGGGAGGTCACGCCCCGCAGGTCCAGGCGGTGGCAGACCATGCCGGCCTGCAAAATGTGCATGTGGCTGTCGGTAAACCCAGGCAGGACGCAGCGGCCGCCCAAGTCGATTTTTTTCGTGTGCGTGTCGGCCAGGGCCAGGGCCGCCTCATCGGTTCCGACCAGGGCGATGCGGCCGTTCTGCACAGCCAGGGCTGAGACGGTGCGCCCGGCCATGGTGTGGATGACGCCGTTGTAAAAAACAGTATCCATGGTGTGTCAGTCTCCTTCTTTTTCTTTCTGCAAAAGACCAGCAGCCCCAGTCTCAGACCGGGGCCGCTGGTCTTTTGCGTATGAAGTTTCTTCCGGACAGGAGGAAGGTATCAGCCCTCGCTGACAGGATGGACGCTCTGGAAGTGGATATTCCAGATCCAGGAGGCGTTCATGGTCACGCCGGTGTAGGCCTTGTTCATGGCGATGTTCTTCACAGGATAGTACAGGAAGACATAGGGGACATCCTGGGTGATGATGTCGAACGCCTGGAACATATCGTCGTTGCGCTGGGTGGGGTCGCTACTCTGGGCCTGGTCAGCGATGAGCTTGTCCACCTCGTCGTTCTGGTAGGCAGCGGCGTTGGAGCTGTTGCCGCCCTGGTACAGGGGGGTCAGGTTGCCGGAGGGATCGGGATAGTCGGCCTCCCAGCCAGCCATGATCATGTCGTAGTCACGCAGGCCGTTGGCATCCAGCTTCTCGCCGAACTGGTAAGCGGTGTGCTCGTCAGTGGAGACCTTGTTGATGTTCACAGTGATGCCGATCTGAGCCAGCTGCTCCTGGATCGCCAGCGCCATGGAGTTGCGCAGGGAGCTGTCGGCGATCATCAGGGAGCAGGTAAAGCCGTCGGGATAACCAGCCTCAGCCAACAGGGCTTTAGCAGCCTCCACGTCATAGGTGTGCTTGGGGGCCTTGCTCAGGTAGTCGTTCCAGCGGTCGGTCTCGATGGTAAACAGAGCGGTGGAGGAGGGCAGCGCAGTGGAAGCCTCGCCTGCATCCTTGATGAGGCTGCTCTGAATGGTGTCCAGGTCGATGGCGTCATAGATGGCCTGGCGGACCTTCACGTTGTTGAAGGGTTCCTTCTGGGTGTTGAAGGCCACGAAACTCACGCCGAAGCCGGGGGCGGAGGTCAGGGTCAGGTTCTGGTCGCCCTTCAGCACATCCAGCATGCTCTCAGGGGGAGCCACGGTGCAGTCCACGTCGCCGGTCTGCAGGGCGGTGACGCGGGTGGTGTCCTCGGTGATGATCTTGAAGGTCAGGTTGTCGAAGTAGGGGGCGTCATCCTTGTTCCAATAGTTCTCGTTGCGAGTCAGCTGCACGCTGCTGCCGTTCTGCCAGCTGACGTACTTGTAGGGGCCGGTGCCCACCAGGCCGCCCTCAGGGGTGCCCAGCTTGTCACCCACCTGCTCGGCATAGGCCTTGCTGATCACGTGGCCGGCAGAGGTGGCGGGGACATACTGCCAGGTGGCGTCGGGGGTGGACAGGGTGACGGTCAGCTCCCAGTCGCCGGTCTGCTCGATGGAAGCCACGTTGTCATACATCCAGGAGAGGTAGGAAGCGGTGGCGGGGTCCTTGATCCGGTTCATGGAGTAGAGCACGTCGTCCATGGTCATGGCGGAGCCATCGGAGAAGGTCACGTCATCGCGGATCTGGTAGACGTAGGTCAGGTCGTCCTTCTGCTCCCAGCTGGAGGCCAGCATGGGCTGGAGCTGATTGTCCTCGTCAAAGGTCAGCAGGCCCTGGGTGATCTGGTTGACCACGGGGTTGGTGGTAAAGTCATAGGCAAAGGCGGGGTCCAGCTTCACGATGTCGCTGTCCAGAGCGACGGTGAAGGTATCCTTGCCCGCGTCGGCTGTGCTGCCGCCGCTGTCGGTGTTGCCGCCGCAGGAAGCCAGCAGGGAGACCATGAGGCAGAGACTCATGAGCAGGGCAAGCAGTCGAGAGAATCGGTTCATGTCATTTCCTCCATTCAAAAAATTTTGGGGTCTTCTATTTCGTCGGGCCGCCAGCAGGAAACTGAGGGAACGGCCCGGTACGAACGAGCATGCAGCCAAGCAAAACTCACACCAGATGGCAGGCCACCAGATGCCCGCCGCCCACGTCCCGCAAGGGGGGGCGGCTCTCCTTGCACTGGGTCTGGCATTGGGGGCACCGGTCGGCGAAGGGACAACCCTTGGGCAGGTCGATGGCGCTGGGGATATCGCCCTGTAAGACAATGCGCTGCTTTTTATGGTCCGGGTCCAGCGTCGGGATGGCGGACATGAGGCTCTGGGTATAGGGATGGAGCAGGTTGCGGAAGAGCTCTTCCGAGTCGGCCTGTTCGACAACAGTACCCAGATACATGACGGCGACCTGATCGCACAGATGCCGCACCACCGTCATCTCGGGGGAGATGAAGAGCATGGTCAGGGAAAAGGTCTCCCGCAGATCCATGAGCAGGTTCAGGATCTGCGCCTGGACCGACACATCCAGGGCGGAGACCGGCTCGTCGGCCACGATGAAGGCCGGGTCTAAGAGCAGGGCGCGGGCAATGGCCAAGCGCTGGAGCTGTCCGCCGGACATCTCGCTGGGGATGCGGTTCAAAGCGTCCTGGGGCAGGTTGATCTGCTCCAGCAGGTTATGAATTTTCTCCTGGGCCTGGGCTGCGTCCATCTTGTGGACCGCAGCGACCTCCGTCAGGGCAGCGCCGATCTTCTGCTTGGGATCGAAAGAACCGTAGGGGTTCTGGAAGATCATCTGCATGTTTTTCCGCAGGGGCAGCAAGTCCTTGCCGGAGAGGTTCGTGATATCCCGCCCCTGGAAAAAGACCGAGCCTTTGGTGATGGTCTCCAGCCGGAGCAGACACCGACCCAGGGTAGACTTGCCGCAGCCGGACTCCCCCACGATGCCGAAGATACCGCCCTTGGGGACGGACAGACTCACGTTGGTCACGGCATGCAGGACTTTCCGCGGCTCACCCAACGTTTTGGAGGCCACAGGGAACTCCTTGACCAGGCCCTCGGTGCGAATGACAGGTTCAGACATGGGCACTCACCTCCTCGGTCAGGGGCTTGAAGCAGGCCGCCAGATGCCCGTCGCCGCAGTCGGCCATGGCGGGGTAGCCCGTCCGGCAGGTCTCGTCGGCATAGGGACAGCGGGGGGCAAACATGCAGGAGGCAGGCGGCTCGAACAGCGCCGGGGGGCTGCCGGGGATGGTCTCCAAGCGGCTCCCTCTGGCCCCGCCGCCGGGGATGGAGCGGATGAGGGCGCGGCTGTACGGGTGGCGGGCGTTGCGGAGCAGTTCTCTCGTCTCGCCGGTCTCCACGACCTTGCCTGCGTACATGACGGAGGTGCGCTGGCAGGTCTCCGCCACCACGCCGAAGTTGTGGGTGATGAGCAGGATGCTCATGCCCATGTCCTGAGAAAGCTGCTGAAGCAGCTCCAGAATTTGTGCCTGAATGGTCACGTCCAGCGCCGTCGTCGGCTCATCGGCGATGAGCAGCTTGGGGGCGCAGGCGATGGCCATGGCGATCATCACCCGCTGCTGCATGCCGCCGGAGAGCTCAAAGGGATACTGGCGGCAGCGCTTGGCGGCCGGCTCGATGCCGACCTTGGCCAGCATCTCCTGGGCCTTTTCCATGGCCTCTTTCTTGCTGGCCCCGGTGTGGAAGCGGTACATGTCCGCGATCTGGCCGCCGATGGTCATGAGGGGATTCAGAGACGTCATCGGGTCCTGGAAGATCATGGAGATGTCAGTGCCCCGCATCTTCTCGATCTCCCGGTTGGAGAGGGTGAGCAATTCCTTGCCCTCGAAGCGGATGCTTCCCCGCATCCGGCTGCGCTGGGGGTTATGTAAGCGCAGGATGGACTTGGCCGTCATGGACTTGCCGCAGCCGGACTCGCCCACGACGCCGTGAATTTCACCGGGCCGCACGGCCAGGTCCACGCCGGACAGAGCGTAGACAATGCCCCGGTGGGACATGAGCTCTACGGTCAGATTCTCGATCTCAAGCAGGTTTGCCATCGGCCGCGCCCCCCTTCTTCTTCAAGAATTTCTTTTCATATTTGCGGAAGCTGGGCAGGGCCGTCTGGGCCTGATCCAGATATTGGTGCAGACCGTCACTGAAGATATTCAAAGAGACGACCACGATGACAATAACGATACCGGCGGAGAGGGACTGCACCGGGCTCATGAGCAGCACGGAGCGGCCCTCGTCCAGCATGGCGCCCCAGTCGGCCTGGGGGGGCAGGGTGCCCAGACCCAGGAAGGACAGGGAGGCCAGGTCCAGAATGGCGTAGGCCACGTCCAGGGTCAGCTGCACCAGGATCGTCGAGATGCAGTTGGGCAGGATATGCCGGTAGAGAATGCGGGTGTCAGAATACCCCAGGGACACACAGGCCGAGACATAGACCTTGTTTTTCTCCACCAAGGTCAGCGACCGGGTCAGGCGCGTGAGCATGGGGACATAGACGATGCCCAAGGCCAGCACGGCGTTGAAGGTATTCCGCCCCAGACCGGCCACCAGCACGAAGGCCAGCAGCAACGACGGGAAGGACAGCAGAATATCGCAGCACCGCATGATGATGGTGTCGGCCAGCCCCCCCTTGTAGCCGGAAATGAGGCCCAGGGGGATGCCGATGATGACGGAGATGACCACGACCATCACAGCGCTGACCAGCGCCGTCCGTCCGCCGTAAATAATACGGGAGAAGATGTCACGGCCCGTCTGGTCACAGCCCAGCCAGTGGGCCGCCGAGGGCTTGGCCAGGACCTGGGTCAGGTCCTGGGCGTTGGGGTCATAGGGCGCAACAACGGGAGCCAGGATACACACCAGCAAAATCGCCACCAGCAGCACAAAGGCCACCGTGACCACCGGGGTGAAGAGTTTGCCCACGTTCTTGCGCTTGGACTTGTACAGAGGGCCGTGCCCAATGAATGCACTGAACATACTTTGCCCTCCTTATTTCATGCGGATTCTGGGGTCCAGGACAGCATAAAGGATGTCCACCACCAGATTGATACATAGGAACACGAACACCATGAGCAAGGTCACACCCTGCACCACGGGGTAGTCGGCGGCCTTGATGCCCTTGATGAGCAGATCGCCCAGGCCGCCCATGGCGAACACGCTCTCCACCAGCACGGCACCCACCAGCATGGAACCGACCTGGATGGAGGTGACGGTGATGATGGGGATCATGGCGTTTTTCAGCGCATAGGTGATGATGACCCGCCGGCGGGGGATGCCCTTGGCGGTGGCCGTGCGGATGTAATCGGCGTTGAGCTGCTCGATCATGCTCGTCCGGGTGATGCGGCTGGTGAGGGCCACCATGTTCATTGCCAGGGCGATGGCGGGCAGGATCATTTCTTTCAGGCCGTTGCCCTGGTAGATGGCGGGGAACCATCGCAGCTTCAAGGCAAAGACCAACATCAGGACCAGGGCCGTCAAAAAGACGGGGGAGGCCACGAAGATCAGCGTGATGACCGACAGTAGTTTATCGATCCAGGTATTCATCTTTACCGCACTGATAACGCCCACGGGGATGGCGATGAGAATGGCCAGCACGCCGCTGAGCAGCACCAGGGTCATGGTGGTGCCGATGCGCTCCCCGATCAGGAAGCCAACGCTCTGTTTATACTGGTAGCTCTCGCCCAGATCGCCCTTGAAAATGCCAGTGACCCAGATGATGTATTGCTCCGGGGCGGATTTATCCAGGTGATAATGCTCCCGAAGCTCCTGTTTCGTCTCTTCACTGACGCTCTTGCCCTGGGTCATGGAAGCCACAGGGTCCGAGGGCGTGATGCGGACCAGGGCAAAAATAATGACCGAGACCGCAAGCAAGACCAGGACCATCTGTCCCAGCCGTTTGAGAATAAATTTTCCCACCGAAACGCCTCCTTTGCCCTGCAGTAGGCTCTCTGACCAGGTTCCACAGCGGCAAACTAAATCTGCCCTACCTTATTGTAAGGAACAACAAGGCAATGGAGGACGGCGGTAAGCCGCTCCTGATTGGGCTATAATCGAGGGTTAATTATAGGCCCCTCCCTCCCAACTGTCAAGGCAGATTCGGCAATTCTATGCAGGTTTGTATATTTTCCTATCATTTCAAGGGGAAATAGGGAATTTTTTCTCAGCGCTTCCGCCGGTAGGCCGGGGGCAGGCCCAAAGCCTTGCGGTATTTGGCTACGGTCCGCCGGGCCAGAGGCATCCCCTCCCCCGCCAGGGCCTCGGTCAGGGCCTGGTCGCTGAGGGGCTTTTTCGGGTCTTCCGCTCGGATCTGGCGCAGGAGCGCCGCTTTCGCCTGCTGGGCCGAGACCTCCCCCGCGCCCGTGGCTCGGCCGAAGAAATAGCCCGTGGGAAACAGCCCCTGGCGGCACTGGAGATACTTGTGGGCCAGGGCACGGGTGACCGTCGAGGGGTGGACCTCCAGCTGGTCCGCCAGGTCCCGCCGCAGGAAGGGCCGGGGGGCGTCGGCCCGCTCCCAAAAGTAATCGGCCTGGGCCTGGACCATGGCCTCCAAACAGCGCTGTAAGGTCCCCTGCCGCCGCTGGACGCATTGCAGGACCCACCGGGCCTGTTGAATTTTTTGGCGTAAATACTCCGTGGCCTCCTCACCGGGCTTGCCCTTGGCCAGCTGCAAATACTGGTCGCTGAGATGAAACTGCGGCAGGTCCCACTGGTTCGTGAACACCCGCAGCTCCCCGTCGATCACCGCCACCCAGGCGTCGGGACGGACGTACTCCACCGGCTGGCTGAGTTCCTCTTCCCGGCCGGGGGCAGGGTCCAGCGCCCGAATGACGTTGGCCGCCTCCCGCACCTGGGGCAGAGAGACGCCCAGCTCCCGCGCAATGGCGGCGTAGGCCTCCCGGCCCAGCTGGTCCAGATGCCCCGCGCAGATGGCCCGCGCCACGGGGGCGTCCCCCGGCAGGCGGTCCAATTGCAGGGTCAGACATTCCCCCAGGTTCCGCGCCCCGATGCCTGCCGGGTCCAGGCTTTGGAGCGTCTTTACCGCCTGTTCCAGCAGCGCTTCCGGCACCCCTGCCGCCGTAAGACCCTCTAAGTCCGCCGGGTCCAGCCAGCCCCGGTCGTCCAGCAGGCCCACCAGATAGCGGCACACCGCCAGGATCTTCTGGTCCAGCTTCAACCGGTCCAGCTGTTCCTCCAGCAAAAAGGACAGGGAGCCTGTCTCCCGGTCGATCCGCCCCGGCTCACCCACGGCCTCCCCGCCGCTGGGCCCCGGCTGGTCGGCCAGCCAGGACACCTGATGGGCAAACTCCTCCCAGGAAGCGCCCCCCTCCTGTTCTTCCAGCACAGGGTTTTCCAGGGCCAGGTCTTTGAGATAGGCCGACAGTTCCAACGTCGTCATCTGCAAAATGTTCATGGATTGCAGTAAGGTCGGCGAGAGCTTCAAGGCCTGGGCAAGCTCCAGGGTCTGGGTGGGGTCCATAAAAACAGCCTCCTTTTCAAGGGGGATCTCCATCATTTCACTTGTTATCTCCTTCATTTTTCGGTAAAATGAAGGAGATAACAGAAAAACGGCTTACGGCCTAAGTTCTTTGCTCCACGTCCTGCTGTCTCTCCCCTGGTCATTTTCGGCGAATAGGGTGACCTCTACCCGGTAGGCCGTGGCGGGCCATCCCTGGTAGCGGACTTGACCGCTGTGGTACTGGCCTTCCGCCGTCCAGAGGGCCGATGTGGTCTCGTCATAGCGAAGGGCTTCGACCCAAGAAGTCTCGTCCATCTGCCGCCAAATGACGATCCGCTCCGCGCCCAAGGCATGCATAATCCCCCAGGCGGAGACGGAGTAGCTGAGGGTCAGCAGGCCGTCCGCCCCCAGCGTGGCATCCAGAAGCTGGCTTTGGATCTGGGCGCTGTCCGTCACCTGCTGCCAGGTCAACCCCGCTGGGAGCAGGCATTTCTGGCCCGCCGCAGGAAGGGCGATGACGGCGGAGAGCAGCACCGCCGCCAGCAGCGTACAGCACAGCCGCTGGGCCCGGAGCTTTTTGCGGATGCGCTGCAAGCGCTTCTGGCAGGCCCAGAGGGAAAGGCCCATCTCTTCCGCCGCCGCTTGCTGGCTCTGCTCTTCCAGGGCCACCAAGCGGAGCAGCTCCGCGTCTTGGGGAGAAAGGCGCTGGGTAGCCTGCTGCCAGAGCAGGGCGGCGTCCTCGCTCTCCTCCCACTGCCCCAGCCAGTCCGGAGCCGGAAGCTTTTCTTCCAGGGGAAGCATCCTGGTCCGGCGGCGGTCCTGTTCCCGGCGCAAGTGCAGGACCTTATGCTTCACCGTCTGCATGAGCCAGCCTTCCGGCCGGTCCAGCGCCGTTACCTCCGCTGCCTTGGGCAGGGCCGAGAGAAAGGTCTCCTGTACTGCCTCCTCCGCCTGGTGGTGGTCCCGCAAGGCCCACAGGGCGTAGCGGTACAGCGACGGATAGCACTGGCGGTAGAGTATTTCCAGTCTGGCGTTTGCACTGCTGTCCATGGTCATTCCCTCCCCTCATGTTTTCTTTAGTATACCAGGAAAGCAGGGGCCTCGTAAACGCAGCGGGCACAAGTTCTCCCCTTTTCACAAACTTGCTGGGCAGCGGCATCTTTTTGCAAAAAGTGGTCCGTTTTGAAGCCGGCGCGGGAATATCTTAATAGAATCCCTATCAAACGACAGAAAGGATGATCCCCATGAAGAGGTTGTTCCCGCTCCTGTCTCTCCTGGCCGCCCTTCTCCTCCTCCCCGCCTGCGGGCAGGCGGAGACGACGGACAACGTCCTGCAAAGCACAGAGCTGATGGCCGGAAGCCATCAGACCACCCAAAGCGTGACCCTCACCACGGAGAAGCTCAGCAGCAAAGACGGCACTGTCCTCACCCTGTCCGTGGAAAACCGAGGGGAATCCCCCGTCCTTCTGACGGCGGACCTGGATTTTGATCGCAAAGTCACGGTAGCGCCGGGGCAGACCGGGGTGCTGACCCAAAAAGTCAGCGCCGTGCCGAAGACGTATCCGTTTGAGGTCCACGCAGAAGAGGCCGGAAGCCTTGTGGATGTGGTGTATGCTGTGACGCAAAGCTCGACATAAGCCAGCAGCCCCCAGCGCACGAAGCTTGTGCGCTGGGGGCTGCTTTGCCGTGTGGGGTCCCTCGTGTTAGGTCCCGGCCTGGCCGCCGTTGTTGCTGTTGCCGGCGTTGCCGAGCAGGCTGCTCTCGCCGCTGATCTGCTTGCCGGAGCGAGACTGCTTCTGGCTCTGGGACTGCTGGGCCTTATTGCAGGGCTTGTGTTCCTTCTTCTGGCTCATGGTTGGGCATCTCCTTTCCAAAGACTTCAAGCCTAATATGCCCATTCTCTTGACGAAAAATCCGGTCCATGCGATAATAATACCAATCTGATCTACGAAAGCAGGTGCCCCCTATGGCAAGAAAGGTACTCATCGTAGAGGATGAGAGCAACATCGCCGAGCTCATCAACCTCTACTTAAAAAAAGAAGGCTACGAGACCATGATCGCCCCAGACGGCGGCAAGGCGCTGGAGCTGTATCGCCTCTTCCGCCCCGATCTGGTCCTGCTGGACATCATGCTGCCCGTCATGGACGGCTGGGCGGTGTGCTCTAAAATTCGGGAGACGGACAAGACCCCCATCATCATGCTGACGGCCAAGGGTGAGACGATCGACAAGGTCGCCGGGCTGGAAATGGGCGCAGATGACTATATCGTCAAGCCCTTCGAGATGAAAGAGCTGCTGGCCCGCGTCCACGCCGTCCTGCGCCGGCTGGGCGGGGACGAGGTCAAGGCCCGCCGCCTGACCTTTGACGGGCTGGTCATCGACCTGGACTCCTACGAGCTGGAGGTCAAGGGCAAGCGGGTGGATACGCCCCCGAAGGAATTGGAGCTGCTGTTCCACCTGGCCTCCTCCCCCAACCGGGTCTTTACCCGGAACCAGCTCCTGGACGAGGTCTGGGGCTTTGATTATTTCGGCGACTCCCGGACGGTGGATGTCCACATCAAGCGCCTGCGGGAAAAGCTGGAGGGCGTGAGCGACCAGTGGTCCCTCAAGACCGTCTGGGGCGTGGGCTATAAGTTCGAGCTGCACAACAATTAAACGAAAGCAAACGCCATGAAACGAATGAAAAGTATGTATGTCCGGCAGGTGGCCATCTTGTTGGGGCTGACCTTTCTGTGCATGGTGCTGTTGGGCGTGGGCTTTTTCACCCTCTCCTACCGCTACCAGCTCCAGGAGATCCAGACCACCCTGGACCGAAACGCCGGCTTTATCTCCAGCTACGCCGACGCCGCCCTGACCAAGGGCGGGAGCCTCACGGATGAGTCGTTTGTCAACTACATCCACTCCGTCGTCCTGCTCACAGACACGACCGTTTTGGTCTGCGACACCGACGGCCAGGTCCTCTGCGCCGCCGGGTCGAACCTGAATCAGGAGGCTTTCAACACGCCCCTGCAAAATCTCTACGTCCCCAACTGGGCCGTCAACCAGCTGCTCCGGGGCAGCGAGTACAGCGGCATGACGACCTTCAACCAGCTGCTTAACAGCCGGTGTTATCTCACCAGTGAAGTTCTCTCCCCTCTCACCCAGGACCCTAAGGACCCCGCTGACCTCGTCCCCTCCGGGATGGCGACGGGCTTCCTCTTCGTGGCCGCCGACGCCACCAGTGTGTCTGAATTTTTACACAGCACGCTGCAGCTCTTCCTCATCACGGCCATGGTCGTGCTGCTCATCTCTCTCATCATCTGCTCCATCACCGTCCAGCGCATGGTGGAGCCGCTCAAGGGCATGTGCGCTTTCGCCCACAAATTCGCCCACGGCGAGGTGGACACCCGCGTGACGGAATACGCCAACCGGGATGACGAGATCGGCGAGCTGGCCATCGCCTTCAACGCCATGGCCGACTCCCTGGCCCAGGCGGAACAAAAGCGCAGTGAGTTTGTCGCCAATGTCTCCCACGAGCTGAAAACGCCTATGACAACGATCGCAGGCTTTGCCGACGGCATCTTAGACGGCACCATCCCGCCGGAGAAGGAGCGGGAGTCCCTGCAAGTCATCTCGTCGGAGACGCGCCGTCTCTCCCGCCTGGTGCGGCGGATGCTGGAGCTGTCCCGCCTGCAATCCTCGGAACGAGTGTCGGCGCAGGAGCAGTTCGACGCGGCGGAATTGCTCATCCGGGTCCTGGTCAGCCTGGAAGCCAAGATTACAGAAAAAGATCTGGACGTAGAGACCGAGCTGCCCGACGGCCCCGTGATGGTCTGGGGCGACCCGGACGCGGTGACGCAGGTCTGCTACAACCTGCTGGACAACGCCGTAAAATTCTCCTTCCCCAAGGGGAAGCTGACCCTCAAGATCACGTCCAAGGCCGGGAAAGCCTACCTTTCCATCGGCAACCAGGGCGAGACCATCCCCCCCGACCAGCTCAGCCATATCTTCGACCGCTTCCACAAGGCCGATTCCTCCCGCTCGACCCACAAGGACGGCGTGGGCCTGGGCCTCTACATCGTCAAGACCATCCTCAACACCTACAAAGAGGACATCACCGTCACCAGCCAGGACGGGTTTACCGAGTTTACCTTTACCTTATCCGAAGTGTAATGGTGTTTGGCTTCGCCAAATGGATCAAATCACTGGTTCTAACTCTTAGGCTGTACGTTGGTACACTGCGGAGTGCTGATGGCAACGTAGCCCTCATTCGTCTGCTTCGCAGCCACCTTCCCCCTAGGGGAAGGCTCTCGTAACGCCATATAAACTTATAGTGTTGTACGTTTTATAATGCATGGTACTGCCCAAAGCCTTCCCCTGGGGGGAAGGTGGGCCGGCGAAAGCCGGGTCGGATGAGGGCAACCTACCGAACGGAATCGGTCGTGTACGAAGGCAACACCGTACCTTGCGGAACCACCAATAAAATCCTCCGGCTCCGCCGGACACCATAAAAGCCCCGGCGCGGTTTCGATCCCAGCGCCGGGGCCTTGCTATCTTCTCTGAATGTTAGGAGCGCACCTCAAAGCGGGACGAGCAAGCTTTACAGGTGACCTCAATTTTCCCCAATCCCCTGGGGACCCGCATGGACTGGCCGCAGGTGGGACACTTGAAGTAGTAATAGGCTTTGTCCGTTTTGATCCCCTTGCGGCCCCGCTTCCAGCGGCCGATCGACCGGAAGAGGGCATAGAAACGGGCGTTTTCCATCTGCCGCTTCTCCTGGTCCTTGGACAGCAGGCGGAAGAGCAGGTACACCAGCACCACCCCCGGCTGGGCACTGGTGCGGTATGATCCGCTGTATGGGATGCCCCATTTCGGCTGGGTGAACACGTCGTATTTGCTGCCTGAGGAATAGAAAAATGCCCCCTGAGCGTGATGCGTTCAGGGGGCTGCTTCTTTTACTGTTT
>ENA-OVGE01001847-OVGE01001847.1-human-gut-metagenome-genome-assembly--contig:-NODE-1847-length-15455-cov-3.697662_pt1 | contig 15455 bp, 12 predicted proteins | sample MGYA00237769_ERZ505417 | MGnify/ENA primary metagenome ERZ505417 (study PRJEB26158, sample SAMN06016403) | human gut metagenome | biome: human gut; feature: ankylosing spondylitis patient; material... | reverse complement strand
GTGTTAAGCCTGTAGCTAGCGTTCATCCTGAGCCAGGATCAAACTCTTCATTGTAGAATATCTTTAACCTTCACCCATAAGGGAAAGGCATCTGTTCTGTTTCCGGACTCCCTGAACTTACCCGTTTTTCTCGTTTCTTTTCACACCCCCGTATATGGCCAGCATACACGGGAATCATGACGGTTCGTTTCTTTTTTACCCTTGGATGACCTCTAAGAAGAACAACGTCCTCCCCAAAAAACATCCAAGCTCTTGTACTACTTTCTCTCTTTATGTAAGACTTTCAATGAACTCTTTTCACTTTACGCTCCCAATCCGCACAAACCCAAAAGGCCTTGCTTCCCGAAAGCGAGTGCAAAGGTACAACCTTTTACCGTAACTGCCAAATATTATAACCACTTTTTTTCAAGCGGAAACTCCTGCAAATTTAGGAAAACTTCCCCAAACAAACAAGGAATATGCTGTAAAACATATATTTAACACTCGAAATCATGCACGATTTAAGAGGGAACTTTTTTCTTAATGGAAAACGAAGGAGAGGAAAGGAGCGGAGAAAAGGGGAAGGAAAACGCGGGAACGAAGGAGAAAGAGGAGGAAAAGGCGGCGGGGAAAAGGGGGAATAGCACCGGGAAGGCGGGGCAACGAGACTGAAAACACGCATAAGGGGAACGGAAAGCCCAAGGACGGAGAAAGGAAGGACAGAAAGGACGACAAAGAGGAAGAGGTATCGGGACAAAAGACACACAAAGAAAGTGCAGGGTATGTGTCAGGAGGAGTACACAAAAGAGAGATAAAAGGGATGGGCAAAGGCTGTAAAAAAAGGAGGAGGTACCGAGACAAGAAAGACGGCAAAGGAAATGGGAAGACAGAGGAATTAGGATTGGAACAACAAATAACCGATAGGGGACATTACTTTCATGCAGACCGGACGTCTCCCCTTACACAGGAATTTCGCAAAAAGAGCCTTCATCTTTCAGATTGCAGTGTAAACCACTCATAATATTGAAGTTACAAACTGAAGGATGTTTCAGGTATCTTTCAGCCAAGCTCCATTTCATTTGGCGCAGAACCGAAAATCGTTCGCCTGAGATTGAAAAATCATTTGGCTGAGAACTTTTTACCGCTTTCCGCAATGAAAGGAAACTGAAAGATACCTGAAACATCCTTCATTCCGTAATTCATTATAAAATAAAGCCTTACAGTAAATGCTGAAAGATGAAAGAGATTTTTTTAAACTCCTGGAGAGGGAAGCGTGAGGGGACATGACGGCATTCCGGAAAGAATGCCTGAATCATCATATAGCTGCTATTGTTTACAAAAAAAACATGAAAATAAGAAATCTGGATTCTGTTTTCAAAAATAAGCATAAATTGGTTCATAATCAATCCCCAGTTAGTAATCGGCATTGTCCATTTCTTCTCAATCTCCATCAAAGAGAGGTATACCATTTTCTTCACTGCGTCATCCGAAGGGAATGAAAGTTTTGATTTAGTGTACTTTCTGATTTTTCCATTCAGATTTTCAATGAGATTTGTGGTGTAGATTATTTTTCTGATTTGGAACTGAAAACGGAAAACGACCTCAGCATCCACCGAAACAAAGCGGCACTTAACCGCCACCGTACACATAAGCCCGGCCACAGCCGCCCCGCAAGACACCCCCACCCTGCAACATCACGGCTGCCCGGCAGACAAAGGAGGATTTTCATGGGCTGCTTATGGGAACGACGATACGGGACGGACCGGACAAGCCCGCCACGGCAAAAGCGAATACCCATACCTACAGGACAAATCACCGTAAGACGGAACAGGAAGGGCCGTCGTCCCATCCGGTTACAGCCGCCACGGGAACCGTCCCCCAAGCCCGACAGAAAGACAGGAAAAGAAAGAAAAAACAATCAGAAAGACAACAAAAACGCCCAAAAGCGGGGCAAAGAAAACCTTATCCGAAGCAAATCCGTAGCCTTGGAGCTGAATATTTATGCAAAAGCACATCCGAAACCTGAATATATGCCGTATATCATACACTCCGTCTCAGCCAAACGGAAAATCAATCGGAAGCGAACGGTTTTACGGTCGGCGCACAATGAAAGCAAGTCCTACGCCAACCATACCATAAATCGTTGGAAAAGGAAATAAAAACAAGCCGTAAACCGTCTTTCCACCTCTAATTGAAACGGAAACACCTCCAAAAACAGAAAACAGAATGACAACGAAACAGGCTTACCGCTTTCCCGACCGTAAAACCGTACGCACAAACCTCCGGCACGACCGACAAAAGAACGGTACAAGACCTTCTTTCGTTACAAAACGACAAAAAAACGCCGCACGAGAATCCGTTATTTTCACCCCCTCCCTCTCCCGGACGGAAATAACGGATTCTCGGACAACCGGATTTAACATTTTGACACTTTGCCCATGCCGTGCCACTGCATAAAAAGTGGTATATTTGTACCGTCATGCCACCGGACTGTACTGAGGCCGCCGTCGGCATACACAAGAAACAAACCATCAAACCGCATCATCATGAAACAATCCATCGTAACAGGCATGGGAGAAGCCTTGTGGGACATGCTGCCCGAAGGCAAGAAGATAGGAGGCGCACCGGCCAATTTCGCCTACCACATCTCGCAATTCGGAATAGACAGCCGGGTCGTGAGTGCCGTGGGAAAGGACACGGCGGGGAGCGAGCTATTGGAGAACTTACGGGACAAATCGCTGAAAGGACTTATCGAGAAAACGGACTTCCCCACAGGAAGCGTAGAGGTGGAAGTGGACGAAAAGGGCATCCCCTGCTACAACATCCGGGAAGACGTTGCTTGGGACCATATTCCCTTCACGCCGCAAACGGCAGAACTGGCCCGCCAGACGCAAGCCGTATGTTTCGGTTCGCTGGCCCAACGGCATCCCGCCTCACGCTCCACCATCCACCGGTTTCTTGACACCATGCCGGACGGGGACGGACAATACAAGATATTCGACATCAACCTCCGGCAAGGTTTCTACACACAGGAGATTATCTCCACCAGTCTGCAAAAGTGCAACATCCTTAAAATCAACGATGAAGAACTCGACATCGTGACACGGCTGTTCGCCTTGCCCGGCACAGGCCAGGAAGAAAGCTGCAGGACGCTGCTGAAGCGATACGCGCTGAAGGCTTTGATTCTCACCTGCGGCGCACGAGGCAGTTTCGTATTCACTCCGGAAACATCCTATCGAGACACCCCGAAAGTGGAAGTGGCCGACACCGTAGGCGCAGGCGACTCCTTCACAGCCGCCTTCACGGCCGCCATCCTTTCCGGCGAGGCCGTCCGCGAAGCACACCGCCTCGCAGTAGACGTTTCGGCTTACGTATGTACGCAAAAAGGAGCCATGCCCCTGCTCCCCGGGATATTCACGAAACGGACATAAGACGACGGGGCAAAAATAAAAGTGTGCCGAAAAGAAATACATCTCTTGCGGCACACTCTCTTCTACATTCCTATATCTCACTCGACTTCCCACTCGAAAACACCGGCCGAATTGTCTTTCGGCAACACGACTTCCAGCTTCATGGCCGTAGTCTGCACCGGTGTGAATTCCACCGTGTTGGGCACGCCTTTTTTCGTCCCGTACGTACCGGCTGCCGACACCGGTGTCCAACCGCCCTGTTCGTCCTTGTAATACAGTTTCCAACTTTGAGGCACGCGGCAACCTCCCCACGGCTCATCGTCGAACCAATATACGGTGGAGGAAGACACTTTGGACGGTTTCGGGAACTCGTAAGTAATCCATTCCGTGGAATTCTTCATGGGCCACCAATGATAGTAGGCCATGGAACGGTCGTTCTCGTCCACCGGAACCAAACGGTCGTTAATGGCAGACAAGGCCGTAGTCTTGTGCGAAGCGTCCACACGGCTCTCCGAGGCCAACGTGGCCGGCATGGACGGGCTTGTCGCGCTCACCTCCTGCGGCAGCCATACCATCATGTTGCCGGAACCACGGTGCGCCCAGGCATAATAAGGAATAAGCGTCAGTTCGACATCCGAAGCCGTCAGACGGCCTTCGGAATCGTATCCCAACACCTGCGCACCGGTCTTGATTTCCGTCAGGCCGCAAAGCATGTCCGGTTTCTCTACCGTCTCGAACTGCGGGCGGCGGTTCACCAGCACACTCGTGATGTCGAAATCATTGTCGGGCCACTCGGCGCAGTACACCAACGGACCGCGCTCCACAGCCACACGCCCGCGGTCGGCCTCCACTTTGGCATGTGCTTTCACCACGCGAGGTTCCATATCGAAATGCACTTCCACCTTGTCGCCCTTCTTCCACCGGCGTTCTATCGTGAAATAACCGTCCTGCAATTCGCTTTCCATCGGTTGGCCGTTCACTTTCACACTGTATCCCAGACGCTTGCCGTCGCTGTAACGGTACAAATCGCTCGGTACGACTTGTCCGCGCACCCAACCGGGGATACGGATTTTCATGGCAAACGCACCGACCTTGTTCTTCTTCACGCTCACGGCCACGTCGCCATCCCAAGGATAACGGGTCTGCTGCTCCAGGACGACACTCTTCTTGCCCACCTCAAGATTGGCTTCGTTGGACATGAACAGGTTGACATATACGTCCTTATCCTTCACAGCATATACATAACCGGGCAAGGAAGGGATGAAACGGCAAATATTGGACGGACAACAGGCACAACCGAACCAAGGCTGACGCTGATGCTGCCCCCGGCTCTCCAAGGGATTGGGATAGAAGAAACCGCCGCCGTCCAGCGAAACGCCCGAAATCAGCCCATTATATAAGGTACGTTCCAATACATCATAATATTTGGATTCCCCGTGCAGGAGGAACAAACGGTAGTTGACATAGACGTTGCCGATGGCCGCGCACGTCTCGCAATAAGCCGACATGTTGGGCAGTTCATAATTTGCACCGAAAGCCTCGCCGTTGGCCGTAGCCCCGATACCGCCGGTGATGTAATACTTCTTGCCCACGATATTGTCCCAAATCCGGTCGATGGCATGAATGTAAGCCGTATCGCCCGTGAGGGCTGCCACATCGGCCATCCCGGCATACATGTAAGTGGCCCGCACGGCATGCCCCACGGCTTCGTCCTGCTCCACCACGGGCTTGTGCGCCTGGCTGTAAGCATCGCGCCGAGAAGTGTGGCCGCGTTGGTCGAGGAAGAACTTCGCCTCGTCCAGATACTTCTGGTCGCCCGTCACGATATAGAGTTTGGCCAATGCCATTTCGGCTATCTGATGGCCGGGCACACGTACCAGTTGCCCTTCCCCCGGGCCGATTTCACGACACACGCAGTCGGCATAACGGATGGCAATATCCAGAAAGTTCCGTTTTCCCGTGGCTTGGTAATGCGCGATGGCACCCTCCACCATGTGACCGAGGTTATAAAACTCGTGGCTCAAGTCCTCCACTTTTTCCCAACGTCGGCTTCCCGACCAGTCATGCGGACGCTTGGGATTCATCGTGCGGCTCGTGTACAGATAGCCGTCCGGCTCCTGCGCTGCCGCCACAATGGCCAGCACGCTGTCGATATACGACTTCAGCTTCTTGTCCGGATAGGTCTGCAGCAAGTAGCTTGCGCCTTCTATCGTCTTGTACACGTCCGTATCGTCGAACGGAAGACCTTCCACCTTGTAATTTTCGCTTGGATGAGCCGCTTTGACAAAGTTCTCATACCGGCCGGACTCTTCACATTTACTGAAGGCCAAAGGAATCGTAACCTCACGACTCGCCTTCAAGCGTTGTCCCCAAAAGGAATCCGTCACCTTGACGGACGTGAAAGGTACGGGAGAATAAGGATAACCGTGGGGCGCATCTTGCGCCTGCATGCTTCCACACAAGGAAGACACGAAAATAGCAGTCAGCAATTTTTTCTTCATGGTAGGTAAAAATAAAAATATTGATTTCACGGCAAAGTTAGCAAAACTAATTATCTTTGCAGCATGAAACCATAGAATTATTAACCCATGAGAAACAAAATCTTATTCTTGAAACGAACCGCATGGACTTTCTGCACCGCTGCTTTTTCCATTGCCATCCACGGGCAAAACGCGGCACAAATCATGGAAGTGCCGTTTACCCAAGTACGAATTCAGGACGCGTTCTGGTCTCCGCGCATCGAGACGAACCGCACGGTGTCCATTCCCTCGGCCTTCCGGGAGTGTGAGAAGAACGGCCGTTTCGACAACTTCGCCATCGCAGGCGGACTGAAAGAAGGCGAGCACCGGGGCGACTTTTCGTTCGACGACACCGACCCTTATAAAATCATCGAAGGAGCATCTTACTCTTTGGCCGTAAAATACGATGCACGGCTGGATGCCTATCTGGACAGCGTCATCGCACTGATAGCCGCCGCACAGGAATCCGACGGTTACCTGACCACTTGTGTGACCAACCGCTGTACCCGTCTTTCGGGTTGGTGGGGGACACACCGTTGGGAGAAAATCAACAGCCACGAACTTTACAATTCAGGACATCTTTACGAAGCTGCCGTAGCCCACTATCGTGCCACGGGCAAACGTTCCCTATTGGACGTGGCCATCAAAAACGCCGATTTGGTATGCCGGGTATTCGGTCCCGACGAAGGGCAGAAACATGTGCCTTCAGGGCATCCCATCGTGGAAATGGCTCTGGCCAAGCTGTACAAAGTCACCGGAAAAGAAGAATACCTCCGCACGGCCCGGTATTTCGTGGAAGAAACGGGACGATGTACCGACGGACATGCCCCCAGTGCATACAGCCAGGACCACAAACCCATTCTCGAACAAAATGAAATAGTGGGGCATGCCGTGCGGGCCGGTTACCTGTATTCCGGCGTGGCCGACGTGGCCGCACTGACCGGCGACACGGCTTATTTCCATGCCCTTACGCGCATTTGGGAAAACATGGCCGGACGCAAATTGTACCTCACCGGCGGTATCGGCTCCCGTGCCCAAGGCGAAGGCTTCGGCCCGGATTATGAATTGAACAACCATACGGCCTATTGCGAAACTTGCGCCTCCATCGCCAACGTGTACTGGAACCACCGCATGTTCCTTGCCACGGGCGACTCCCGATACGAGGATGTATTGGAACGTGCTCTCTACAATGGGGTCATTTCGGGCGTGTCGCTTAGCGGCGACCGCTTCTTCTACGACAATCCTTTGGAAAGCATGGGGCAGCACGAACGTCAGGCCTGGTTCGGTTGTGCCTGCTGTCCGGGCAATGTCACCCGTTTCATGGCTTCCGTTCCTAATTATATGTATGCCACACAAGGCAAGGACATCTTCGTCAACCTATATATACAAAGTACGGCCCATCTCTCCACTTCCCAAAATAAGATGGAAATCCGCCAGACGACGGATTATCCATGGGACGGAAAAATCCGCATGACCGTACAGCCTGAAAAGAAGCAAACCTTTGCCCTGCGATGCCGCATCCCGGGATGGGCACAAGACCGTCCGGTACCGACCGACCTGTATCACTACACCGGAAAAGGAAAGGGCTACACCATACAAGTCAACGGCAAGGACGCGGAGTTCCGTGTGGAAAACGGTTATGCCGTAATCTTGCGAAAATGGAAGAAAGGCGACACGGTGCAACTTGATTTCCCGATGGACGTACACCGGGTGGAAGCCCGTGGCGAAGTGGAAGACGACCGGGGAAAAGCCGCCATCGAACGGGGACCCATTGTCTACTGCATCGAAGACAAAGACCAGCCGGACAGTTTGATTTTCAACAAATTCATTCCAACCGGAACGACGATTTCCGCCACTTACGCCCCGGATATGCTTAACGGTATCGTCACGTTGGAAGGCATGGCCCAAGCCGTCGGACGTGACGGAAAGGCGACGGACGTACCGTTCAAAGCCATTCCTTATTCCGTATGGAACAACCGTGGCGCGGCACAAATGGCCGTATGGATTCCCACATCGCCGGAATATGCCCGTCCCGAACCTTTGCCGACCATCGCCAGCCGGGCACGTACGCTGACGATTCAAGCCCCTATCCAAAAAGACGCTCCCGAATCTGCCGCCACGGAAGGTTGGGCTTGGGGCGTAAATGACCAATGGGAACCGAAACGTTCGTCGGACACGTCCAAACCTTACCATTACTGGTGGCTCAAGCGCGGCACGGAAGAAACGTTGGCCTACGACTTCGACCAAGCTTACACCATATCGGGCGTAGAAGTGTACTGGCTGGACTTCGACCATTACGACGGCAACTTCCGTGTACCCGCCTCGTGGAAACTCTATTATAAAGACGGTGACAGTTGGAAAGAAGTGGAAGCCACTACGCCGTACACCACAACCAAGGACACCTACAACCGTCTCGACTTCAAACCGGTAAAGACCACCGGACTGAAAATCGCCGCGCAACTTCAAAAAGGTGAGTCGGGCGGCGTGTTGGAATGGAAGGTCATTCCGACCCCAGATAAACTATAAAATCCAATGACACTCACTTATATCTACCACAGCGGCTTCATGCTCGAAGGAGTATCGGTCATCCTGATTTTTGATTTCTGGCGGGATGCCGACAACAGTATCGTGGAACGGACACTGTCCACAACGCATAAACGCGTCTACTTTCTGGCCAGCCATTTCCATCAGGACCATTTCAATCCGGAAATCCTGAACCTGCCCGTACCCCACGGGGAAAAGAAAGTCATCCTCTCCCGCGACATCTACCGTCGGCGACGTGCCGGAACGGAAGGCGTAACGGCATACCTGAGACGGGGAGAAAGCTACCGCGACGACCTCATCACGGTACATGCTTTCGGTTCCACTGATTCCGGCGTATCTTGGGCTGTTCATGTTGAAGACAAAGACATATTCCACGCAGGCGACCTGAACAACTGGCATTGGGCAGACGAATCCACGCCACAGGAAATCAAAAAACGGGAAGGCGACTTTCTGGCTATCCTGAACGACATCCGCAAGGAATGTACGGCTTTCGACCTGGTAATGTTTCCCGTAGACCCACGTTTGGGTAGCGACTTTGCCCGTGGCGCACGACAATGGTTGCAATATATCCCCACCCGTTATTTTGCCCCGATGCACTTCCCTCCGGCTCGCGAAAGGGCCATGACCTTCGGTCCGGAAGCGGAACGAATGCAAACCCGTTTCCTCTACATTCAAGAAGAAGGAGAGGCCATCGCTCGGTTCTGACGGGGTTTGCACATCCGGAAGAAAAGGCTTACCTTTGAAAATAAAAAGCAGAAATACAGCAAATTTACAGCCTATGAAATTTATCTCATGGAACGTCAACGGCCTGAGAGCCTGTTGTGAAAAAGGATTTAAAGAGTCTTTCACCGCCTTGGATGCGGACTTCTTTTGCCTGCAAGAAACAAAAATGCAGGAAGGTCAGCTCGATTTGGAGTTTGAAGGCTACCGCTCCTACTGGAACTATGCGGAGAAAAAAGGATATTCCGGTACGGCTATCTTCAGCCGCCATGCCCCGCTCAATGTCACATACGGCCTCGGCTTGGAGGAACATGACAAGGAAGGACGCGTCATCACGCTTGAAATGCCTGACTTTTTCTTAGTCACGGTCTACACGCCCAACTCGCAGGACGGACTGAAACGTCTGGATTACCGTATGCAGTGGGAAGAAGCATTCCGCGCCTATCTCTTGCAACTGAATGCCCGGAAACCGGTCATCGTCTGCGGCGACTTGAACGTAGCGCACCGCGAAATCGACCTGAAAAATCCGAAATCGAACCGTAAAAACGCAGGTTTCACGGACGAAGAACGGGAAAAATTCGGCATCTTGTTAGACAGCGGTTTTACAGACACGTTCCGTTTCTTCTATCCCGACCGCGAAGGCATCTACTCGTGGTGGTCTTACCGTTTCAAAGCCCGGGAAAAGAATGCAGGGTGGCGTATCGACTATTTCTTAGTGTCCAAACGACTGGAAGCGCAACTCAAAAGCGCAACCATACACACCGAGATTTTCGGTTCCGACCACTGCCCGGTGGAGGTAGACTTGTTCTGACCCGTCAGCCACTCTATATCGAAAAAGAGCCGTTCCCGTATGCCTTTGCGCACTCCGGAAACGGCTCTCTTCGTATCTGGCAGATATTACCCTAACACCCTGCATGCCCCTACATATCGCCGGTCATAATAGCCGTCGGAAGAAGAATTGATACAAATACCTTTGCGCCCTGCATGGATGAATTCAAATTCACCGGTTTCTTCATTCACATCCGTCACGATACCCACATGCCCGATGGTCTTCTTGGAACGCGTACCGGTGAAAAACACCAAATCCCCTTGCTGCAAGTCGCGGCGGTCGTCTATCTTGACTCCTTCTCTAAACTGGGAACGCGAAGAACGCGTCAAACAGATATTCAAAGACTTAAAGACATAAGTAGTGAAACCGGAACAATCAAATCCGCGCTTAGGATTCATTTGCCCGTAACGGTAAGGCACTCCGATAAACTCTTTGGCTTTCTCTACGACATCTTGGCCGGTGACTGAATCCTCCTTTATTTCTTCCGATAATAACGTCTGGGCAGAAACGGGGGACACACAAAAGAAAGCACACAAAACAAGCAGAGACCAAAGACACCGCATCATTATTTTGATATTAATTTTAAGGGTTCTACATGAATTTCGATGCCAAAAATACACCTTTCCATGCAGAACCCCAATAAAATACACATCTTTTAAGAGCCTTTAAGGCTCTGGACGTCAATGAATCGTAACCATGGTAGCCCCGAATCCATACTCGCGGAACGAAGCATCCTGATAAGTGCAATTCTTATAAACCCGCTTCAATTCCTTCAAGAGTTCGCTGCGCAACACACCTTCTCCCTTACCATGGATAAAAACGATTTTCTGTCCTTTGTTCTTTTGGTTCTCGTCCATCACGCGGCGGAACTCCTTCATCTGGCAGTCCAACATCTCCTTGTTGGAAAGCCCTGCTGTATTGTCCAACAATTCACTGATATGCAGATCTATTTCTATGATGCCGTTCTTCGGTTGTTCTGCTTTACGGGCCGGTTGGCGTACCGGACGCTCGTCGGCCGATTTTTTCAGCAAAGCCTCCTGCAACTGTTCTGCATTGACAAAAACCGTACGAGCAGGCACGTCATCCTTCACCACGTCATACACCAAGGCATCTTCTTCAAAGAAATCCGAGGGTTGGAACGTGTGCAACTTGTAGAACTTCACAGTGTCTATCCGCAATTCCACCTGTACGGCCGGTTTGAGCAGAAAAGTCTTCTCCTGTTTATAGGCCAGGCATTGCACACAGACGCGCTCCATGTCGTTCAACACCGAACGGTCGAATTCCTCCATGAAGAGTTTGGTGTTCGGCTCCACCGTCCCTTGGAAACGTACGCGCCATCCCGTACCCTCCACACTCATGTAAAGAAAGGTGACGTAATAGTTACTGTCGTTCACCAAATAAGCCTCGAAAGACGTGGTGGTCATTTCTTTGGGATTCATCGGCACGTAAGCCAGAAAAACGTTCAGCTTGTCACCGTTCCGGCGTTCCTGCGGTTTGGGCACGAATGTCACAGGACGGTCGTCTTCCTCATCTTCATCACGAAACTGTCTGGCCGCCCGCTCCCCTACGAGTTTCTTCTTGTCGTGCGTACCGGTGTTCACCTTGGCAATATTATAATCGTCAGTCTCTACCACGACACACTCACGCACGGGCATCGGAATGTCGAAACCGTCTTCATCCCGCACCAATACCGTATCTTTGTCTTGGAAGCCGCTCACGATGCCGCCCCCCACTTCGCTCAAAAACCTTACTTTATCTCCGATTTTCATATCTTCCATGTTTTATTCCCGGCAAAGATAGCGAAAGACAGGCGCAGAGGCAAACGAAAACGGAATTTTCTGATTGGGCTATGCCGGGCCGCATCCTATCTTCGTGCAGACAAATATACAGCAAAGCGCAAGGAGTACAATATCTGTCTGCCGCCTTTATGCTTTTTTATCCCAAACACCCGTCCCACTTCGGTAAATATACCTAACTTTGCATACCAAAAGCTATCAATCCCAATGGAAGAGACCAAACACATCCAGATTAAAGACTTCAACTACGAACTGCCCGAGGAGCGTATCGCAAAATTCCCCCTAACCGAACGGGATCAATCCAAACTGTTGGTGTACCGTCACGGAACTGTGGGCGAGGACACGTTCACGTCGTTGCCGGACTATTTGCCCCAAGGTGCCCTGATGGTATTCAACAACACGAAAGTCATACAGGCGCGGTTGCATTTCCACAAAGATACCGGCGCGCTCATCGAGGTGTTCTGTCTGGAACCGGTCCGTCCGCACGACTACGCGCTGATGTTCCAACAAACCGGTCGTTGCAGTTGGCTTTGCCTTGTGGGCAATCTGAAAAAATGGAAAAGCGGTAGCTTATCCCGTCCCGTGGAAATCGGCGGACGCAGCATCACCCTGAAGGCAACTCGGGGCGAGAATCGCGGCATCAGCCACTGGATTGACTTTGAATGGGACGACGAACAAACGACTTGGGCTGAAATTTTGGAAGCCGTGGGCGAACTGCCCATCCCGCCCTACCTGAACCGCGAGACACAGGAAAGCGACAAGACGACCTACCAAACGGTGTACTCTAAAATCAAAGGCAGCGTGGCTGCCCCCACGGCCGGGCTCCATTTCACCGAACGCGTGTTGGCCGATTTGGATGCCCACGGCATCGACCGCGAGGAAGTGACGCTCCACGTCGGGGCGGGCACGTTCAAACCGGTGAAAAGCGAAGAAATAGCCGGGCACGAGATGCACACGGAATACATCTGCGTGCATCGCAACACGATAGAGAAACTGTTGGCCCACGGCGGCGCATGCATCGCCGTGGGCACGACTTCGGTGCGCACCCTCGAGAGCCTGTATTATATAGGTGTGGCATTGGACGTAAATCCCGACGCATCGGAGGAGGAACTCCACGTGCCACAGTGGATGCCTTACGAGTATGCCGCCCGGACACGCCCTTCCGGAAGCCCCGACGACGGACGTCCGGAAGCACTCACCACAATGCAAGCCCTGCAAAACGTATGGGATTACCTGAACCGCCACGAGCTGACAGCCCTGCACACCAGTACGCAAATCATCATAGCTCCCGGATACGAATACCATATCGTGCGGATGATGGTCACCAATTTCCACCAACCGCAAAGTACACTGTTGTTACTCGTCTCGGCTTTCGTGCACGGCGATTGGCGCACGATTTACGACTATGCCCTCGCCCACGATTTCCGTTTCCTCAGCTACGGTGACAGCTCATTGCTCATCCCTTAACCCCGCGAAACCTCATGATAGCTATACAAAAAGATAACCGGGAAGAGATGTTTCCCCTCGTGGATGAAGAGGGGAACATCATCGGAGCCGCCACACGCGGCGAATGCCACAATGGCAGCAAACGCCTTCACCCCGTGGTGCACTTGCATGTGTTCAACAGCCGGGGCGAACTTTACCTGCAAAAGCGTCCGCAATGGAAAGACATCCAACCGGGAAGATGGGACACGGCCGTAGGAGGGCATGTGGACTTGGGCGAAAGCGTAGAGATGGCCCTGCGCCGCGAAGCGGAAGAAGAACTCGGCCTCACCGGCTTCACTCCCGAACGTCTCCCCCACTATGTATTTGAATCCGACCGCGAACGTGAACTGGTCTTTCCCCACCGTTGTACCTACGACGGGGAAATACGTCCCAGTGCGGAAACAGATGGCGGACGTTTCTGGAGCACAACGGAAATCCATGAAGCGATGGGAAAAGGAATCTTCACACCCAATTTTGAAAGCGAATACAAGAGACTTTTCGGGAACGAGCCGGACATGCTTTTATGAATGAAAGCGAGAATGAATGACAAACATGCTTGTTTCCATACGGAATGCGGTTCGGATAGAAGAACATGTTTCTTATGAGAAGATGATTTAGACAAAAGAACATAAGGACATGTTTCCTTTGGGAAAATGATTCGGACAGAAGAACATAAGGACATAAGATTCCTTACGGAAAGCATTTTTCAGGCTTCTGTTCTTTTGTTCTTCTGTCTTCTAAATATCTACATACGAGAAACGTTTTCCTTCTGTCATTCTGTTACTCAGCCTCCCTCATTTCCTTTTTATTACATTCTTTAACATCATCCGATGAAACAAAAGAGCGGCTTCTGCGTATTCTTTATAAAAAGGGAAAGAACGGCCACGTCCTAATTGCCGGAAACGGTTCTGCCCCTTGTAACATTAACCTCATGGAAAAGACAGAATTTGAAATAGCGGCATCCATGCTACGAGGCAAACTCGTAGACATCGCGCGTTTCTATTTGTCTGATGAGGACGAGGCGGAAGACATCGTACAAGAAGCCATGCTCAAACTTTGGCTTGTCCGAGACCGGATCGACCGGGAAAAGAACATTGCTCCCATGGGTATGACCGTCACCCGTAATCTTTGCATCGACCGCCTGCGGCGACTCAAAACCCATCCGCACGAAAGCCTGACGGGGCATGACGCGCCCGACGGACAGCGAAGCGCACAGGCGATGATGGAAGACCGTGAAAATGCGGAATGGATGCGCGGGGCCGTTCGGAACCTGCCGGACAAATACCGGGCCGTGCTCCGCATGCGTCAGGTGGAACATTTGGAAATGGGCGAGATAGCCCGTATCATCGGAGCAACGGAAGGCGTAGTCCGCACCATATTGTCACGGGCAAGGAAACAAATGATGGAACAACTAAAGGTAAGGAGAGATTGAACATGACGACAAACAAAGAAGACATCAGACGATGGCTTGACCTCTACATGGAGGGAAAGACCTCGTTGGAAGAAGAAGCCCTGCTGACGGAGTATTTCCGTTCGCCGGATGCCGACAAGGATTTTGCCGACTTCAAAACCATGTTCGACCAGTTCGACGAAGGCGAACCTTCTTTCACGGAAGAAGAACAGGAAAGGTGGATGCAGTCATGCCCACTGGAAGAAATTCCCGGTTCCTCCGCCCTACAGACCGTTCCTCCGACGCAACCGAAGCGCATAAGTCGCACAGGGTACATCGCCGTACGGTGGATAGCGGCAGCCTCCGTCGCAGCCGTATGTTTTTTCTTAGGTACCACCGTCTCGCGAAAGGAAGCCGCACAGTCTACAAATTCCATCCCCATGCCCCCTACCATCCTCACGGAAGTAAAGTGGAAAACCGATACGGTATTCATCGAAAAGCCAGTGCCCACTACGTTGACTGCCAAAATAATCACAGTCCGGGACACGATTGTCCTCCCCGCAAGCCACCCAAAAGGACAAATGTGGGCAACACTCTCAACAGGACAGGACACGTCCTCCACCGAAACGACCTCAATCCCCCTATCCGATACTGCCCTACAAGACGCAGACACGGCAGACCGACAGCAGACCATGCCACACTTGGCCGACATTCAGGCCGAGTTCCAAAAGCAGAAAAGAAGAATGGACGAATTTTCCAAACAATATGAACATATCGACCCTT
>ENA-OVGE01001841-OVGE01001841.1-human-gut-metagenome-genome-assembly--contig:-NODE-1841-length-15548-cov-6.715872_pt1 | contig 15548 bp, 7 predicted proteins | sample MGYA00237769_ERZ505417 | MGnify/ENA primary metagenome ERZ505417 (study PRJEB26158, sample SAMN06016403) | human gut metagenome | biome: human gut; feature: ankylosing spondylitis patient; material... | reverse complement strand
CCTTCTTTTTCATGGTCGTGTCCTCCTCGATCTGTAACCGCCCATGGATTACCTGCCTTTACTGTACGCGCGAGCGGCTTGTTCGGGTGGGCCATGTGTCCCATTCTGGGTGCCGGATTTGCGCCGACAAGTGGCAATATGCGCGGGCACAAAAGAGGGGAGGGCCGATGCTGTCGGCCCTCCCCGGGTTGGGCGCCCGTTGTTTTAATGGTGCGTGTGCGCGTAGGCGCGCGTGGGCGCGTGCGGGTGTCCCGTTACTTGATCTCGATGCTCGAAATCTCAACTTCGCGTGCCTCGTCAACTGCTTTCTTCATGTCGTCGGGGAACTCGATGGAGTTGAGGAGCGCTTCGGCTTCTTTCTTGTGAAGGTCGACGTTCCTAATCATGATATAGACGCTTCCCGTGTCGACGTCGGTAAAGAGGTAGGTATAAGTGCCGCCGTTGTCCTTGCACGTTCCGGTGAGCCATGTTCTACCGTTGTACTCGACGGGGTCGCCATCCTCCCACTGGAACGTTCCGGTGTGCCTTTCGGCCTGCTCTGCAAAGGACTCTTCGGCCGTCATCTTCTCTTGCCAAACGGGGATGAAACGGTCGACTGTGGTGTTCTCGTTCTCGGGGAAGGTGAGCTGGACCCTGTCGGCATTCTTGCCGGCGGAGTCGCTTACGACGACGCCCTCGGGCATCTCGACCTTAAACCAGATGAAGTCGGTCTTCTTGGCGACGGGGGCCTTTTCCTTGCTCTCGCTCTTGGGGGCGCTGCCGCCGCCCGATGCGCTCCCGCCGCAGCCGACAAGGGCAAACGCGGCAAAGAGGGCGATGCAAAGGGAAAGGATCGATAGGGTCTTTTTCTTCATGGTGGCGTCCTCCTTGTCTGCCGATGACATCACGGCGCCGCATGCTGTTGGGGTACTGATTGCGCTGGCGGCGGATGTCTCTGTGTACTGTGCGGCTTATGCCTCCGTTCACCGCTTGTGGCCGTTGCGCGGCCGTGCCCCAACGGGTTCCTTACTTATAGATATGCCCCAGTTTGTGCCGTTCGGGAGTCTCGAAAGGTGGGCCATGTGTCCCATGTTTGCGGCGCCGACGCCTATCGTTCGTCATAGAAATCCGCGATGGCCAGGTGTGCTGACGCTCATGTGCTTATGGGCTAGACTTAGCATCATTACGTGTTTGATGCGGTTGGTCGGCGGTTGCCGCCCGACCGATCTATATGACTTGAAGGTGCATACGTATGAGCCAAGAGATGATGGACAAGACCTGCCGTGGGTTTGCCGAGGCGCTGGCCGCGCGCGAGCCGGTTCCCGGCGGCGGTAGCGCGAGCGCCTTTGTGGGCGCGCTGGGCGCCTCGCTTTGCGGGATGGTCGCTCGCTACGGGGCGACCAATCCCGCGCTTAGCGATCGGGCGGACGATCTGACGCGTGCATTTGCCCAGGCAGACGAGTTGGCGCAGGAACTAGTGGGTCTGGTTGCCGAGGATGTTCGTGCATACGGCCAGGTGTCCGCGTCGTATGGTATTCCGCGCGAGGATCCGGCTCGACCCGCGGCGATTCAGGACGCGTTGCGCGTGGCGGCCATGCCGCCGTACCGGATCATGGATGCCTGCGGGCGCGCGCTGGCGCTGCTCGAGGACATGGCAGACAAAGGCTCGCGCCAGTTGCTGTCCGACGTGGCGTGCGGTGCCGTGTTCTGCCGCGCCGCCATGCAGGGTGCGAGCCTGACGCTCTTTGCCAACACCACATCTATGAAAGACCGGGCGCGCGCCGAGGAACTCGAGGCGGCGTGCGATGAACTACTAGATACGTGGCTGCCGCGCGCCGATGCACTGGCGCGCCGTGCTGCTGACGCCGCAAGGAAGAGGGGATAGCCATGGCAGAGCTGCTCAAGGGCGCTCCCGTTGCCCGCGCTTTGACCGAGGAGCTTGCCGCTCGTTGCGCCGCCCTGCGCGAACAGGGCATCGTGCCGACACTGACCATCGTTCGTGTGGGCGAGCGCGAGGACGACCTGTCCTACGAGCGCGGCGCCCTCAAGCGCTGCGAGAAGGTTGGCATTGAGGCTCGCCGCGTCTTGCTTCCCGCCGATGTTTCGCAGAACGAGCTGCTGGCGGCTATTAAGGACATCAATGCTGACCCCGCTGTTCACGGCTGCCTGATGTTTCGTCCGTTGCCCGACGGCCTTGACGAGGATGCAGTTGCCGCGGCACTCGAGCCCGCCAAGGATGTTGACTCCATGACGCCGGCCTCGCTGCTTACCACGCTTTCGGGGCGAGGCGAGGGCTTTGCTCCTTGCACGGCCGAGGCCGTGTTGGCGTTGCTGGACCATTACGGCGTTGAGCTGGATGGGGCCAAGGTCGCGGTCGTCGGTCGGTCGCTCGTGATTGGCCGTCCCGTAGCCGCCATGCTTACGGCTCGCAATGCCACGGTGACGACGTGCCATACGCATACGCGTGACTTGGCTGCCGAGTGCCGTGCGGCTGATATTGTGGTTGCGGCCGTTGGACGCGCGCGCACGATTGGCGCGGATGCGGTTCGCGAGGGCCAGACGATCATCGATGTGGGCATTAACTGGGACGAGGCCGCCGGCAAGCTGGTCGGCGATGTCGATTTTGATGCTGCGGAGCCGATCGCTGGCGCAATTACTCCCGTGCCGGGCGGCGTGGGGGCTGTAACGACGGCGATTCTCGCCAAGCACGTGATCGAGGCGGCGGAGCGCGCATCGAAATAGGCGTTTTTTGCCCACAGGGGTTGCCGGGGCAGCTGTTTCGCCCTATTTGCGCCGAAGCGATACACTGTTGCCGTTTGATTTCTTCGCTCAAGGAGGATGCGCATGCCGTGCACAACGATTCTGGTCGGTAAAAACGCAAGCTACGACGGGTCGACGCTGGTTGCCCGCAACGAGGACTCGTCCAACGGGGTGTTTGAGCCCAAGCGCATGCGCGTGGTGCATCCCGACGAGCAGCCGCGCGTCTACACGAGCGTCCTGAGTCACCTGACCGTTGAGCTGCCCGATAACCCCATGCGCTACACGAGCGTCCCCGATGTTGTCCCGGGCCACGGCATCTGGGCCGAGGCCGGTTTCAACGAGCTCAATGTGGGCATGTCCGCAACCGAGACGCTCACCACCAACGAGCGCGTTCGCGGCGCCGACCCGCTCGTCGACTACGTGCCCGCCAAGGGCAACGAGGGCGAGGACGGCTATGTTCCGGCGCAGCCCGGCGGTCTGGGCGAGGAGGACATGGTGACCCTGGTGCTGCCATATGCCAAATCCGCCCGCGACGGCGTACGCATTCTGGGTGACCTGCTCGAGCGTTATGGCACCTACGAGAACAACGGCATCGCCTTTAGCGACGTGGACGAGATCTGGTGGCTCGAGACCATCGGCGGTCACCACTGGATCGCCAAGCGCGTGCCCGATGACGCTTATGTGACCATGCCCAACCAGCTGGGTATCGATAGCTTTGACCTGGATGACGCCGAGGGCGCCCAGGCCGACCACATGTGCTCCGCCGACCTGCGCTCCTGGATGGCCGAGTGGCATCTGGACCTGACGTTGGGCGTCGAGGGCGACGGCCCGGCCGCGGTCTTTAACCCGCGCGAGGCCTTTGGCTCGCACAGCGACAGCGACCACGTCTACAACACGCCGCGCGCCTGGTATATGCAGCGCTGCCTTAACCCCAGCGATGTGTGGGACGGTCCCGAGGCCGACTACACGCCCGAGAGCGATGACATCCCCTGGAGCCGCGTGCCTGAGCGCAAGGTGACCATCGAGGACATCAAGTACGTGCTTTCGAGCCACTACCAGGGCACGGAGTACGACTGCTACGGCAGCAAGGGCACGCCCGCCACGCGCGGCGCCTATCGTCCCATCGGCATCAACCGCAACAGCCAGCTCGCCGTGCTGCAGCTGCGCCCCTATGCACAGCCGGCGTATCGCGCCGTACAGTGGATGGCGTTTGGCTCCAACTCGTTTAACGCGCTCGTGCCGCTGTACGCTAATGTCGAGACCATGCCCGAGTACTATGCCGACACGCAGGCTCGCGTGACGTCCGAGAATTTCTATTGGGCAAATCGCCTGATCGGTGCCTTGGCCGATGCTCGCTTCCATGAGTGCGGTCGCGCCGTCGAGGATTATCAGGAGAAGATCGGCGGCATGGGCCACAAGCAGATTCACGACGTTGACGCCTCCGTTGCCGCCCTGCCCGAGGCCGAGGTGCCTGCCGAGCTCGCCTGCGCCAACGAGGCCTTTGCCGAGCTCGTGCGCGTGGAGACCGATGCTCTGTTGGGCAAGGTACTCTACACCACGAGCTGTGCCATGAAGAACTCCTTCGCGATGAACGACAACGTAAGGTAAAGATAACCTTGCAACGAGCGAGCGGGACAAACGCCGTCAAAGGATTTGCCCCGCTCGATTTCTATCCCGGCGATAAAACGATTTTGTGTCGTTCGCCCAATCTTGGGTACAAGAACGCCAATGCAGTTGTTCACGATTGGAGCCAACCATGGTTATGAAATTCGATCAGCTTGTTAACGGTGCCATCAACGTGGGCTTCGGCGCCGCTGCCGTTGCCGTCGAGGGCGGCAAGAAGGTCCTTGACGACCTCAATACTAAGGGCGAGCAGGTGCGCAAGGACGCCGGCACCCCCGATATCGCCCGCAGCGTGTCCGACATGTTCGAGCAGGCCGGCGGCACCATTTCCGACCTCACCGAGCGCCTGGGCATGCAGGGCGAGACCGCGGCACAGCGCGTGCTCGATGAGCTCATTCTGGCCCGCGTCCGCGTTATGACCGCCCCCGAGCGCACGGCCTTTTTGGCCCATGTGCGCGACATCGTCGATTCGGTCGAGGACAACGTGACCTCGGTGCCCGTCGAGTCCGTTGAGCCCGACGATGCGAAGGATACCGAAGAGGCCGAGTAGCAGCGCAGATGGCAGATTCCACCACCGATTACAACAATCTAGATCCCTTGGGCGACGAGGCGGCGGTTGTCGATGAGGTCGACGCCGCCGTCTCGGGCGCTCGCAAGAAGCCGCGCGCTGTCGATATGGTCCCCGAGGAGCCCGACGCGATGGCGCCGGACGAGGAATACCAGCTCACGCCGGCGGGCCGCCGCGAACGCATCGGTCAGATCGTTCGCCTAATCAAGAAGTACCGCGTCTGGGACAACCTCACGCCGGTGCGCCTGCGCCGCCTGCTCGAAGAGCTCGGCCCCATGTTTGTCAAGATGGGGCAGATTCTGGCCAACCGGTCCGAGATTTTGCCGCAGCGGTTTTGCGACGAGCTGCGTCGCCTGCGCTCCGACGTAGAGCCGGTGCCGTATGAGGTAGTGCTCCGCTGTCTGGAAGAGGAATACGGCCAGCGCTTGGGGCAGATGTTCGACGCGATCGACCCCAACCCGCTCGGTAGCGCGTCGCTCGCGCAGGTGCACCGCGCCCGCTTGGTGACGGGCGAGGACGTGGCCGTTAAGGTGCAGCGCCCTGGCGCGCAGCAGGTCATGGCGCAGGACATCGACATCATCCGCTCGGTGGTGCGTATCGTTTCCAAGTTCGTCAACACCGACCAGTTTGTTGACCTGCACGGCGTGGTCGAAGAGCTGTGGACCTCGTTTCGCGAGGAGACCAACTTTTTGGCCGAGGCCAAAAACCTCAACGATTTCTACGACTTCCACAAAAGCGTGCATGGCGTGTCGTGCCCCAAGTCCTACCTGGACCTTTGCACCGAGCACGTGGTGGTCATGGACTACATCGACGGCATCTCGATTGCCGATCCCGAGCGCCTGGTGGCCGAGGCCTATGACCTGGAAAAGATCGGTTCGGCGATTGTCGAGGACTATTCGACGCAGGTGCTCGACGACGGCTTTTTCCATGCCGACCCGCATGCGGGAAACATCATCCTCAAGGACGGCATCGTCTACTTTATTGACCTGGGCATGGTCGGGCGCATGTCGAGCCACGACCGCGGTATCGTCAAGGATATGATTTTTGCCGTGGCCGAGGGCGACGTGCCCAAGCTCAAGGATTCGCTTATGCGCTTTGCCGTGACGCGCGGCGACTCGGCCGAGCTCGACCATTCGGCCTTTTTGTCCGATTTGGACTTTATCGTCGCCGACTTTGCGGGCCTCGATCTTAAGGACCTGGATATCGGCGAGTTTTTGACCTCGCTGCTAAACCTGGCGCGCAAAAACGACGTTGAGCTGCCGAGCGTGGTGACGATGTTCGCGCGCGGCATGGTGACGCTCGAGGGCCTGCTGACCGAGTACATGCCCAACGTCAACATGATCCAGATCATCCAGACGCACATCAAAAACGAGAAGAGCACCTATGCGCGCGTCCGCGAAATGGGGCGCGATCTTGCCGCGAGCAGCTATCGCGCGGCAAAAGGCTCGCTCGAGGCGGCCGAGTATCTGGGCTTGGCGTCGCGCATGCTCACGCGCGGCCAGCTTAAGGTGAACACGCAGATTATGAGCAGCGATAAGGCGCTGCGGCAGCTGGGTGGAATTATCGACCGCATGTCGATGGCAATTGTGATCGCCGGTCTGTTTATCGGCTCGTCGGTGGTGTACTACGCGCGCATCGAGCCGGTTGTGTTTGGTATCCCGGTCATCGGCTTTATGGGCTACGTGAGTGCGCTGGTGCTGGCGCTGATGCTGGGCCGCGAGATTTGGCGCAACAGCCACGGCGGCAAGCGTTAGCGATTTCCCGGGGTCGGGGAAACGGGTTATTTTGCTCGGCACTCCATCCCCACCCTTTTCTATCGCAAACCATAGCTTTTACCTTGGGCTTCGCCTGTGTGTGGGGCCCTTTTGCGTGATACCATACTGACAGTAATAATCGATGGCCTAGATGGTGGTGCGGAGACGCACGAATGCGCGGTTTTCCTGCGCGTTTGGGAGAATCGGGGTGCAAGTCCCCGGCTGTACCAGTAACCGTAATTCCTCTTGGCCCGGGATGGTCACGTCGCAGATCGGACGGCGCGCCCGGGTCGGTAAGGTTAAGTCGGATCGCCTCCCATCTTGCACGCGGGCGCGGCGCATGCCGCCGGTACGCGTTGGGCTCTGGAGGGAAGGGGGACCCCGATGGGGGTACTCAAGCGCAATATGCGCGATGATGTGGGGCAGCCGCTGGGCAATGCTCCCAGTGCAGACAGTAGGAGACAAATGGATATGTTTGAGGACGAGTGCCAGCGCGCCTCGTGGCGTCGTCATGGAGCGATTGCCCGTGGCGTAGCCAAGCGCGGTCTGGTGGCGTTCCTGGCTTTTGCCATGGCTTTTGGCACCACGCCGGCGCAACTTTGGGCCGAGGGCGCCGAGGGCATTGCCGAGGCCGTGGCTCAGGCCGCAACGGGCGGCGAGGGCGCGGCGGCCTATGAGGGCACTGCTGCCGCCGATACCGGTGCGAACGATGCTGCCGTGGAGGACGGCACGGGTACCAGTGACGCTGCTGCCGGTCAGGGTACGACTTCGGGCGCCGCGAAGGGCGATGACGCCGCAGGTGATGCGGCTGATTCCGGCAGTTCCACCGCGATGCCTGCTGTCGCTTCGGAGCAGGGCGAGCCGAAGGCCGCTGCCGCTTCTGCCACGACGCTTTCCAGCGTGGCCAGGGTCTGCATCCAGGACACCAAGGATGAGAACTACTCGTATTCCACGAAGTCCGGCGCGCTCAATGCGGGTGATACGCTCTGGGCCAATATGTACGATAAGGATGAGGACGACTACTACAGTTCGGCTTATTCCGTCTCCAATCCTGGCACCTGGACTTACACCTGGCTCGCCGGCACGACCAGGGCCAGCAGCAATGTCGCCGACTACACCGAGGTCGTAGGCCACGAGCAGTCGCTCACCGTCACCGCCGCGATGGAAGGCAAATACTTCATCTGCAAGGTGACCGCGGACGGTAAGGACTACTACGGTCCGTCCGTCTCTGATGGCTCGGGCATCAATGCCAACTTCATCCCCGGTCCCGTGTTGGGCGCCGGGCAGATGGAGCTTAGCAGCGTCAAGCTCAGTAGCGACACGCCGAGCATAGGCGATACCCTTACGGCGACTCCGTACAAGGATTGGTCGAGCCCCGCGGGCTCCGACGCCAAGGTTACCTACACGTGGTCCGCATCCACCTCGCAGTCCTCGGGCTTCACCAAGATCGAGGGCGCGACGGGCGCTTCCCTCACGGTAACCGATGACCTCGAGGGCAAGTACATTAAGGTCGAGGCCACTGCCGGCGTCAACACGGTGAGCAAGACCACTTCCAGCAAGGTCAAACAGGCCGGTGTGGTCGAGATTTCGGCCGTGTCCATCATCAACACCAAGGACAACACGAGTGTCTTTGCGGTGGGGGATACCGCTAAGGCCCGCGCCAAGGAGAAGGGCGGCGCGTACGGCGCATTCGTCGACGCGAGCAAGCTCAACTATCAGTGGCAGTGCTCTGACACCAAGAGTGGCACGTATACCGACATTGCGGGCGCCACGGGTGAGACCCTCGAGCTTACCGACGCTTTGGGCGGCAAGTACCTCAAGTGCAAGGTGTCTTCGAAGATCGGCTCTTCGAGCTTGACCAACTCGACGGGTGCTCTCGTTGCTGCCGCCGGTTCAATTAATGTCACGAGCGTGACTATGAGCCCGACTTCGGGCAAAGTCGAGGTTGGCTCCACGATTACGGCGACCGCCAAGGTGGGTTCCACCGACGTTACCACCGATTCGCATGTCACGTGGCAGTGGTATAAGGGCACCTCGAGATACGCGAGCTCGTGCAACACGCCTATCGAGGGCGAGACCGGCAGCACCTTGACGGCGACCGCCGCCCTTAAGGGCTACTACGTCGTGGCTAAGGCCAATGGCGGCTATGGCGAGCAGAAGCCGTACTATGCGGCGGGTCCTGTGTCCGTCGCTGGCCAAGTTGAGCTTTACGACGTACAGTTTGAGGGCTCTCCCGCCACCAATGGCGTGCACGTGGGCGATACGCTCAAGACCAAGGTACGCAAAAAGGACGGCTCGAACTACAGTTATATCGAACGTACCGACAATGTGACCTATCAGTGGCAGTATGCAAATACCAGCTCGAGCTACGACTCCGCTTACACCGATATCCCCGGTGCTACCAAGGCTACCTATACCGTTGACGCCGTCTATGCCGGCAAGTACCTGCGCGTGAATGTGACGAGCGAAAATACCGTTTTCAGCACGCAGAAGAAGAGCTCGTACGGTACGCAGTCCGTTGTCCCGCTCGGCCCCGTGACGCTCAAGGGTCAGTACAAGCTGGCGGGCATCAAACTTGCCGATAAGAACGTTACGCTGAGTGTGGGCTCAAAGATCACGCCGAGCGTGCAGGTTCCGGGCAGCTGGTCGGGCTCGACGAAGGACGTGCCCGACGATGCCGAGTTGACCATGGCGTGGTACGCCAAGGGCGAGGGCGATGCCGATTGGACCGAGCTCACCGACGGCATCGATACGACCGATGGCAGCCTGACCATTTCGGACGCGCTTGTTGGCAAGCGCATTAAAGTTACGGCGAGCGCTCTCGATAACACGGTTGAGTGGGTTTCTTCCGATAGCGTTACCGCGGCGGGGGAGTATAACCTGCTGCGCGTGACCACTACGCCGCAGATCAATAGCGATTCGATCCATCTCGTCTCGGGCGATAGCGTGAAGGCGACGGCGCAGGCTAAGCGCGCTGACGGCTCGACCACCAACGGTATCGACGTCACCGATCAAGCGACTGTTGTCTGGTACGCGGCTGACGACGCGAAGGCCTCTGCGGCCGACTGGACACTTCTGCCCGACATGTCGGGCGCCACGGCAACGGTTTCGGCTTCTGCCGCGGGCAAGTATCTGAAGGCTGTCGCCACGAGCGGCAGCTCGACGGTCGAGCTTGTCTCTGCCAATCCCGTGATCGCCGCAGGCTCTCTTGAGGCCGCAGTCCAAAAGCTCAACGATGCCAATAAACAGATCGCCGTTGATTACAGCGCTAAGGGCGGCAACGTCAATGACGCGCTGAAGGCGCAGCTTGCCGATTTGGGATTTACCGATATTGACGTCAAGGTCTCCGAGGGCGGCGTTGCCTTTAATGCAGAGGATGACAAAGCCACGGTCGGTATCTCCGACGCTCAGGATAAGACCAACGGCGATGTGACCTTCTTCTTCATTGACCCCAACGACTACACCGGTTACAACATCGACGGTCTGCGTAGCGCCGAGGTCGTGTTTGAGCTGTCGCGTGGCGACGAAACCGAATACTATCAGCCCAGCAAGACAGTGCAGGTTGCTTGGGACGAAGCCCGCGTTCAGCAGATGCTCGACGATGCTGCCGAGCAAATTGCCATAGGCTACGCTTCGGGCGATTCGGCCGAGTCCGTCACGTCGAATCTCACGCTTCCGTACCGCGCAGGCTCCAAGAGCAAGTTCGAGGTTGAATGGAAGAGCTCCGACGGCGATGTCATTTGGCCGTCCGGTTATGGCTGGGACGACTACACCGGCAAGGTGACGCGCTTTTCGAGCGATCGCACCGTAACGCTGACCGCGACCGTTTCGTTTGTGAGCGGTGGCCCGTCTGACGTTAAGGGCGCGCACGACTTCACCGTGACGGTCAAGGGTGATCCCGAGAAGGTCGCCGCCGACAAGAAGGCGCTGCAGGAGAAGGTCGATGCGGCCTTTACCTACGACAATATCAAGTACTCCGGCACCGACGCGGTCGCTAACAAGGATGGCCTGACCGCCGATCTGCAGATGCCGCGCACGAGCACGCTTAATATCGACGGCAAGTACTACAAGGTCGAGTACTCCGCCAGCACCGATGACATCACGTTCAACGGCTACAAGGGCACGGTCTATCAGCCACTGCCTGGCAAAGAGGCAGCGAAGACCAAGATCACCCTTACGGTGACCGATAAGTCCAACGCCGAGGTCACGGCAAGCAAGACCCTCGACTTTGCGATTTCTCCGCAGGACCAGGGCGAGCTCGATGCCGAGCTTTCTCTTATGGAAAAGGCGAAGGCCGGCTATGCTGCCGCCATTCTGAATGGCCAGGACGCCAATGCCGTTTCGGCGGACATGCACGCGTTCCAGAAGGCGTATCTCGATGCCGACGGCAACCTTGCCTGGAGCTACAACAAGACGACGACCGATTCGACGTCCCTTGGTATTGTTCCGGAGGATCTGCCTGGCTATGATGCGATGTCCGGGCAGGATTGGCGTCTGTTTAAGTCGAGCAACAGCTCTATTGTCTCCGCAGAGAATCTCAAGGTCACGCAGCCGCAGTACAACACGAAGGTTGTCGTTTCCTCGCGCCTGACGAGTGAGAAGTACGCTCGCTATGCTGAGCGCTATCCCGACAATGCCACGTATGCCAAGCTTGCCAACCAGGATGTCTCGGCAACGTTGACGGTCGTGGGCACGAGTGGTCAAAACAGCCCCGAGGTCACAGCGACGTGCTCGGTTATTGGCGTCGACGCCAAGGGCAAGCAGCAGACGTGGGCTGCCGCTTCGCAGTACACGCTCAAGAACGGCTCGACTGCCGCCGATCTTTCCGAGGAGCTCTTTAAGCAGGCTGGCCTCAAGGCCGACTACGACCCCAACGGCTCTTGGGGTTGGGTGCTCAATTCCATTACGTCGCCTTTCGATGCCGATCGCACCCTTGCATACGACACTGCTACGGGTGCCTATTGGCAACTATTCATCAACGGCGTCGCTGCGTCGGTGGGTGCTGGCAACTACAAGCTCGAGGCGGGCGACTCTGTCGTCTGGTGTTACTCGAAGTACGGTGACGCTGCGCCCACCGACCAGCTTTCGGTAAGCTGTACCGTTGTCGGTCAGGACGCTTCAGGTGCTCAGCAGACGTGGGCGCAACCTACGACCTCGCTGGTGGAAGAGGGCGCAACTGCCGCCGATCTTTCCGAGCAGGTCTTTAAGCAGGTCGGTATTGGCGCCGACACTGGCACGGGCTCGTACGGTTGGTTCCTCAATTCGTTGACCTCGCCGTTCGAAAAGAACGTGACGCTTTCGACCGAGCAGGTTAACGAGAGTACCTGGAAATACTGGCAGTTCTTTGTCAACGGCAAGATGGCCAATGTCGGCGCCGGCAACTACACGCTCAAGGCCGGCGATGAGATTGCCTGGGTCTATGGTTCCGATGGCACCATGCCCGGTCAGGTTTCTGTCTCGATGGAGATCATCGGCAAGAAGGACGATAAGGCACAGCGCTGGACCGATCCTTCGAAGCAGGTGTTTGTTGGGGGCACGACGATCAAGGACGCCACTGCCGCCTACTTTGATGCCTTGGGCATCAAGTCCGAGATGTACGATCAGCTGGGCTTCTGGGGCGTTCACAGCCTTGTCTCTCCGCTTGACGGCACTAAGTTGGCCGGCGCTTGGTCGTACTTTGTTAACGGTGTTCCCGGTTCTCAGCTCGATAGTGACTACGTGCTCAAGTCGCGTGACAAGATCGTCTGGGCTTATGCTGCCGGCGATACGGTGCCTAATCCCGACGAGGTCGTAGTCAATCCGAGCGCCCCGCGTCCGACCGATTGGAAGTCCGATTGGGACGGCAAGTCCAATGCGGCGGTCGAGAACGTTTCGACGCCTACGGGTGCGCTAGCGAGCTCTTGGACGTTCGACTGGAAGGCGTATTCTGGTTCGGCGTATCCCAACGCGAGTGAACCTATTGTCGTGAACGGCAACGTGTATCTTGCCGTCAACAAGCGTTTGCTAAAGATTGACGCCAAGTCGGGCAAGGTCCTTGCCGAGTCGAATCTTAAGACTGCGGTCGGTTACACCTCGCGCCCGATTTATGCGAACGGTTTGGTTATTGTTCCGCTTGACGGCGGTGCGGTCCAGGCTCTGACGGCTGACGCGCTCACAACGGTTTGGGTCACCGACTCCGTGAGCGAGACTGCTCAGTCGAATTCTCAGCTGACAATTGATGGCAATTACCTCTATGTCGGCACCGTTGATGTCGACTATGGAAAGGGTACGTACAATAACGGTCATCTGACGCGTATTAACATCCTGACCGGCGCTGTTTCTTGGCAGCATGTCAATGCCGACGAGGGTTATTACTGGACGGGCGCGACGGTGGGCGATGACTTTGTCTTGGTTCCCACCAGTGCCGGTACCGTCGAGATGCTCAGCAAGTCTTCGGGCGATGTGCTCGGAAAGGTTTCGGTTGGTGCTGTTGTCAACTCCACCTGTGTGCTTTCGGCTGACGACAGCCATGCCTATCTAATCTCGCGCGACGGCAAGCTGCACGTCTTGGCGATTTCTGATGGCGACTCACGCGATGCGGATGCCGCTTCGCTTATTACCGAGGAGCGTGTGGTCGATCTTGGCCTTACGGGATGTGCATGCGTGCCTACGACGACGTATGATGGCAAGCTGATTGTTGGCGGCGAGGTTGCTGGCGGCTCTGCGCTGGCGATTATTGATCCGGCCAACAACTTTGCCAAGACGCTGGTTTCGTCTGCTGATGGCACTGCGCTTCCTGCTGGCGGCATCAAGGGCGCTCCGCTCGTAAGTGTCCAGGGCGAAGACGCGTATGTCTACTTCACGGTTAACTACGGCGAGAGCCCTGATTTCGTTAACTACACCTCAGGCGGTGGCGTATATCGTTACAAGTTGGGTGACGCTGAGGCTTCTGGTGTGTTTAGCGCAACGGGCCACTACAACTTCTGTGACTCGCCAATCGCTTGTGATGCCCAGGGCAACTTGTACTACATTAACGACTCTGGCACGCTGTTTAAGCTGAATGCTGGCGTTAAGGTTTCGTTTAGCGCTGGCGAGGGGTCCAAGGTCGATTTTCAGACTACGGCCGCCAACGGCTCTATCGCCAAGCCTGCCGATCCGACGCGCGAAGGCTACACCTTCGCTGGTTGGTATACCGACGAGGCCTGTACGGAGGCATATGACTTTAGCGTTGCGGTGACGGCTGATATGACGCTGTATGCCAAGTGGACCAAGAATGCTGTTAACCCTGGTGGTAACGGTGGCTCTGGCTCCGCTGGCGGCAACGGCGGTTCGGGTAATGCCGGTGCTGGTTCTGGCTCCTGTAACGGCACAAACGGCCAGCAGGCTGGCGGTGCTGTTGCTCCGGGTAAGAAGCCGGTGTCGTCTACCACGACTACGACCGAGACCAAGGACGATAAGGATTCCAAGAAGAAATCCGATAAGTCCGGCAAGAAGGACAAGAAGTCCGGCAAGAAGGATGACAAGTCCGGCAAGTCCGACACGGGCTCGTCTGCAGCGACCACTGCCAAGAAGTCCGCTGCGGCTCCCTCGCAGCAGTCTGGCTTCAATCCGCTCGCCATCGCTGGCGTGGCGGCTGGCGTGATCGGTCTCGCCGTCATCGGCGTGTTCGTGTTCACCAAGCGCCGGTAGGTGAGGGCTGTGTCCAGTAAGCCTCAGGACGCCGAGTCCAAGCAGCCCGACTCGTCGTTCATCCAGCTTGACGATGTAAAGCAAAAGGGCGCCGCTTCGGCGGCGTCCGCCCCTCGGCGCAAGGCACTTGTTGGCGTTCTGACAGCCGCCTGCACCGTTTTGATCGTTGTGTCGCTAGGCTTTGTCCAACCTTCTTCCAGCGGTGCTTGGTCCATCGATTGGATCACTCGGGCCGTGGCGGGGAAGAGCGTTGCCGACTCTGGCTCTGCTGCCTCTCACAAGACAGAGGCGGGTTCCTCGTCTTCTGGTGCCGTGGACTCTGAATCCAAGGAGTCGGATGAATCGGAATCCAAGGACGATTCCGAATCTTCGGATAAGGACTCCAAAAAGGATTCGAAGGAGAAGAAGTCCGAAGACAAGGGCGGCAAGACGTCCAACAACGCGTCTGCTGGACAGGGCTCCGAATCCGCCGGTGGATCGAGTTCTTCTGACGGCTCTTCTTCGGGCGGCGGCTCGGTGTCTGGCGGTGGGTCTGCATCCAACGGTGGCAACGCCTCTGCGGGCAATCAGGGCGGCTCGCAGCAGCCTGGTTACGTCACGGTGACGGTTGCGGTCACATCGAGCGCTGTGGGCAATCCCGTGTCTTCTGGTGGCACCTTCACCTTTAATGAGGGCGCAACTGCCTACGATGCCCTGTGCGCCCTGGGCCTTTCCGTGAATGCACATGGCTCGTCGTACGGCACGTATGTCGCCGCCATTGGCGGTTTGGCCGAGAAGGAACACGGCGGTACGAGTGGCTGGATGTATTCCGTTAACGGTGTGGCGCCCAACACGGCGTGCAGCAACTACGTCCTATCCAACGGCGACAGTGTCGTCTGGTATTACGTAACGGGCTAAATGCCTCGACATAACACGTCAAACGGGCGGTTCGGACAAACATCCGAGCCGCCCGTCTTTATGCGAACGGGATGCAGTTTCTCGCCTTGTGCGCCTTCCTCGGCAGGCTCTGCAAACAAAAAACCGGTTGGAACGAGAATTCCAACCGGTTATACCTTCAAGCAAATGTCGGGCCGTCTACGAACGTGCGCCCTCGAGGAAGAAGCGACGGCTAAAGTAGTTGTACCAGGTGACCAGGAACGTTGCGATGGCCTTCATGGCCTGGTAGCCGATGCTCAAAAACGTGACGCCCACAAACA
>ENA-OVGE01001816-OVGE01001816.1-human-gut-metagenome-genome-assembly--contig:-NODE-1816-length-15712-cov-2.334419_pt1 | contig 15712 bp, 15 predicted proteins | sample MGYA00237769_ERZ505417 | MGnify/ENA primary metagenome ERZ505417 (study PRJEB26158, sample SAMN06016403) | human gut metagenome | biome: human gut; feature: ankylosing spondylitis patient; material... | reverse complement strand
TCGTCGGGGTTATCAGGATGGATTGGTGATCGCCAGCGACGATCTGCGTGCGGAAACGGGCGGCGGGCTCTGTCAATTGGCGAACATGGTGCACTATCTTGTGCTCAACAGCCCGCTGGAGGTGACGGAGCTGCACCATCATACAGATGCGCTGTTTCCGGATGATCGCAGACGTGTGCCGTTTGGGACGGGGACGAGTGTGTTCTATAATTATATTGATTATCGCTTCCGCAATAATACGCGCCAGGATGTGCAGCTTCTGCTCTGGATCGAGGACGATGTGCTCAATGGAGAGCTGCGCAGTGAATGGGCGTTTCCTAATCGCTACAAGCTGGTGGAAGAGAATCACCATTTCCGTCGGGAAGGCGATGATTTTTATCGCATCAGTCAGGTGTATAAGATCTGGATCGATCGCCGCTCGGGGCGCGAGATGAATCGGGAGCTGATCTTGGACAACCATTCCAAGGTGATGTACGATCACGCCTTGATCCCGGAAAGCGAGATCCGCAATGATTGAAGGGCTGCTCGCACGTTTAAAGGGTGGCGGTGACCAGATCTGCTATCAGGATGGTGCGCACGCGCTCACGTATGCTGAATGCTATGAGCGGGTATGCACTCTGGCGCAGGCGCTGCGCAGACAGGGAAATGGTCCGGTTGTTGTGTATGGGCACAAGTGTGCGATGCAGTTTGTATCGATCGTGGCCTGTGTGGCGGCGCGGCGATGCTATATTCCGTTGGATACGCATATGCCGCGAAAACGCATTGAGGAAATTCTGGCTCAGGCAGGAGCGGAGCTGGTATTGGCGAATGCGCCGCTGGATGTGCCTGGTGTGGCATGCTTTTCTCCGGAAGCGCTGGTGCAGGCGTATCCGGAAGAGGCGGCTGTTTATCCGACGGAAAATGAGTGCGCGTACATTATTTTCACGAGCGGTTCGACGGGAAAGAGCAAGGGTGTGCCGATCTCTTATGAAAATTTGTCGCACTTTATCGCGTGGATTACGCAGGCGGAGGAGCTGGCGGCTTTTCACGGCGCGAGGGTGCTGAGCATGTCGCGGTTTAGTTTTGATCTCAGCGTGATGGATATTTATTTTACGCTGTTCACTGGCGGAACGATCGTCGCTGTTTCTTACGAGATCCGCGACAATCTGCAGCGATTTTATGACGAACTGCGCGACGATCAGGTGGCGCTTATGGTGATGACGCCGACGCTGGCGAAGCTGCTGCTTCTGGAAGAAAACTTTTCGCGGGAATATTTTCCGGATCTGCGGGGATTCTTTTTCTGTGGCGAATGTCTGGAAGCGGCGACGGCGCGACGATTGCACGAGCGCTTTCCGAAGGCTGTGGTGATCAATGCCTATGGACCGACGGAATGTACCTGCTGCGTGACGCTGGTCAATATTTCTGCTGAGATGGAAAGAGAAGAGCCGTTGCCTGTCGGCATTGTTTCTCGCGCGGCGGTGGACGTTTTGCTCGAGGATGATGAGATCGTTCTGAGAGGCGGCAGTGTGTTTGGTGGTTATCTGGGCGTGGCGCCGGATGGTTGCCGGAGCGTTCCGAACAGTTTTCATACGAAAGATATCGGCGCGCTGGACGGGGATCTGCTCTATTGTCGTGGGCGCAAAGATCACCAGGTGAAATACGAAGGATACCGGATCGAGCTGGGGGATATCGAGCAAAATCTCCTGCAGATTGACGGCGTTCGCGAAGCGGTTGTCTGCGCGAAGAGAAAATCTGGCACAGGTGTGGTGCGCTTGCTCAAAGCATTTGTGGTGGCAAGTGCCAGCGATCTGGATGAGAAAGCGATCAAATCTGCACTGGCGAAAATATTGCCGGCTTATATGATCCCGAAAACGATCGTTCTGATGGATGCGCTGCCGGTAAATGCGAACGGAAAATACGACAGAAAGAAGTTGGAAATGTTATGATCGATGTGTGCAAGCTGTTGTACGAGATTTGTGAAGATAAGCGTGTCTACGCAAGCGACGTGTTGGATTCATTTGCAATGATCGAGCTGTTTACAGCGCTGGAGGATGAGGGCATCATGATCTCGCCAACGCGCGTGGATCGCGCGATGCTGCAAACGCCGCGTAAAATTGAAGAATTGATCGCCAGCTATTGTTGAACTGTCACCGAAAATCGCAGTCCGGATAAAGGGGCTGCGATTTTTTTGCACGTTTCTGCGATCTATTATCCGGTGAGTTAATAGGAAATAAAAAGAAATCTTAGGCATATTCCTATTGACTTAATAGGAAAAGAGCGGTATGCTTGGCCCAAGAAAAGAAATCCTGCTTATTAAGTAGAGATTGGACATACAATGGAGGATTTACAAGAACAGGAGGAGATCATATGATCTACGCAGACAACGCAGCAACAACAAAAATGAGCAAAACAGCCATCGACGCAATGCTGCCATATATGGAGGAATACTACGGCAATCCATCCAGCCTGTACGCTTTTGCCCAAAAAGCAAAGGAAGCACTGGAGGATGCGCGGGCGCGGGTCGCAGCCTGCATCGGCGCGGAGCCACGGGACATCTATTTCACTTCCGGCGGCAGCGAAGCGGACAATCAGGCGATCATGAGCGCGGCGCGCAGCGGCGAGCGCAAAGGAAAACGCCACATCATTTCCACAGCGTTTGAGCACCACGCGGTGCTTCACACCCTCGACAAATTGAAGGAGCGCGGCTTTGAGATCACGCTGCTGGATGTGCACGCAGACGGCATTGTCACGCCGGAGCAGGTGGCAGAAGCGATCCGCGAAGACACCTGTCTGGTGACGATCATGTTTGCCAACAACGAGATCGGGACCATCCAGCCGATCGCTGAGATCGGCAAGATCTGCCGCGAGCGTGGTGTGCTCTTCCACACCGACGCGGTGCAGGCCGCTGGTCATGTGCCGATCGATGTGAAGGCGCAGAATATTGATATGCTGTCGATGTCTGGGCACAAATTCCACGGACCAAAGGGCTCCGGCGTGCTCTACGCCAAACGCGGCGTCGTTCTCGACAATATCATCAACGGCGGTGCGCAGGAGCGCGGAAAACGCGCCGGCACAGAAAATATTCCGGCGATCATGGGCCTGGCGGCAGCGCTCGAAGAAGCGTGCCGCGATCTTGACGAAAATGCAGCGCAGATGAGCGCGCGTCGCGACCGGCTCATCGCTGGTCTGCGAACGATTCCATATTCGGAGCTCAACGGCGACGCCGAAAAACGACTGCCGAGCAACGTCAATTTCTGCTTCGAAGGCATTGAAGGGGAATCGCTTCTCCTGATGCTCGACGACAAGGGCGTGTGCGCTTCTTCCGGCTCTGCCTGCACGAGCGGATCCCTCGATCCGAGCCACGTGCTCCTGGCGATCGGGCGTCCGCATGAAGTGGCGCACGGCTCTCTCCGGCTCAGCCTCGGCGAAGACACCAGCGACGCCGACGTCGATTATATGATCGAAGCGGTGCGTGATGTCGTCGCTCACTTGCGAGGTATGTCGCCCTTCTGGCGCGATCTGGAAAATGGAACCCGCGCCCACGTTTTTAAAGAATTTGATACCCGCAAGGACACAAGGGAGGTTTGACCATCATGGCATTATACAGTGAAAAAGTAATGGATCATTTCCGCAATCCACGCAATGTCGGCGTGATCGAGGATGCGAACGGCGTCGGCGAGGTTGGTAACCCAACCTGTGGCGACATCATGAAGATCTATCTGAAGATTGGCGACGATCAGGTCATCGACGACGTGAAATTTGAAACCTTTGGCTGCGGCAGCGCGATCGCGTCCAGCTCCATGGCGACGGAGCTCATTAAGGGCAAGCCGCTGGACGAAGCGCTGCAGCTGACCAATCGCGCAGTCACCGAAGCGCTCGATGGTCTGCCAACGCACAAGATCCACTGCTCCGTGCTCGCTGAGCAGGCGATCAAAAAAGCGGCGCAGGATTATTACGACAAAAACGGCATCGCTTACGATTCGTCGCTTTTCCCGGCGCATGACGACGATGCCCACGATGCTCACGGCGCCGAATGACAACAGGTTTAACGCTGGTCCGCAGACGGACTGAGCGTTCACCATAACAGGACCTCTTTAAGGAAGCTCTCGCTCGAGGGCTTTCTTTTTTTCTTTTCAGCGGAGACGAAAATCGTTATCATAGAAGGAGAACGACGGATGAGGTGAGAATCAATGGCAAGATTGCTTTTATTAGAAGACGATCAGAGTTTGATCGATGGCCTGGTGTATGCGCTGACGAAGGAAGGCTTTGCCCTCGACGTGGCGATGACGGTGCGCGAAGCCCGCGCGCAGTTGGCGGCGCAGGCGTATGATCTGCTGCTTTTGGATCAAACGCTGCCAGACGGCAGCGGACTGGCGCTGTGCGAAGAAGTGCGCGCTGGTGGCAACGCTGTGCCGATCATTTTTCTCACAGCGATGGATGAGGAGATCCAGGTGATCCGCGCGTTGGATGCTGGCGGCGACGATTATATCACGAAGCCGTTCAAGCTCGGCGAGCTGTGCTCGCGCATTCGTGCGCAGCTCAGACGCAGTGGCATGCTGCGCCAGCAGGAGCAGGAACCAGGCGCGGAAGGAACGGTGCGCATTGAGGGCGGGCGCGCTTATCGCGAGGAGGAGCCTCTGGAGCTGACAGCGACGGAGCTGCGGCTGCTCGCTTGTTTTCTGCGCAACAGGGGACAGGTGCTGACGCGGGAGCAGCTGTTCGCTGCGCTTTGGGACGAGGACGCGAATTTTGTCGACGACAACACGCTGTCGGTCTACATTCGCCGGCTGCGCGAAAAGGTGGAACGCGATCCTTCGGCGCCGCAGCATTTGCGCACGGTGCGTGGCCTCGGCTATGAGTGGAGGGAGGACGTATGACGATATTCTGTGATCGGGACAATCGGTGGTATCTTGGCTTTCTCTGTGGCTTGCTGCTGCTGGCGCTGGGATTGGGCGCGATCTTTTCCTGGCAGCTTGGGCAGGCTGCACAGGCAGTGCTTGTGGCGCGCGAAGAAACGGTGGCCGCGGTGCTTTTGGCAGAAGGCGTGCCGGAGACGACGGTGGCGAAAGCCTTCGCCGAAGAGGACGGGCATTCTGCAGCGGCTGCTGCGCTTTTGGAAAAGATCGGCCATGACAGAGCGACTTCGCCGTTGCTTTTTCCGGCGCTGCACGATCAGATGGAGAGCGCCTGCGCTGTGGTGCTCATCGGCACGCTGTGTATCGGTGCGCTTGTGATCGCTGCTGCTTTTGTTTTTTTGCGGCGGCAGGAGCGGCGTTACCTGATAGCAGCGGAGAAGATCGCTGCCTATGCAGCGGGAGATTTTTCCGTGCGGCTGCCGCAAAATGAAAACGGCGCGCTGGCGCAGCTTTTTGCGGCAGTCGAGGAGCTGGCGCGCTCGCTTGCGGCGAAAAGCGAAAATGAGCAGCGCGTGAAGGATTTTCTCAAGAGCATGATCTCGGATATTTCTCATCAGGTGAAAACGCCGTTGGCGGCGCTGCGCATGTACAACGAGATCACCATCGCCGAGCCGGAGAATGTCGCCACTGTGCGCGATTTTGCCGCGAAATCGGAGCGCGCGCTGGATAAACTCGAGCAGCTGATCCAGTCGCTTCTGCGCCTGACGCGGCTGGACGCCGGCAGCGTCGTTTTCGCGCGCGAGCCTGTCGCATTATCTGCGCTTGTGGCGCGTGCGCTGGAGCCGTTTTCGGCGCGCGCAGAGCGTGAGCATAAGACGATGACGGTGGCTGGCGACGATGAAACAGTGCTCCTATGTGACGATGCCTGGACAGAAGAGGCCATCAGCAATCTTGTGAAAAATGCGCTGGACCATACGCAAACTGGCGGGCACATTCGTATCAGCTGGGAGATGGGGCCGGCGCTCTTGCGGCTCAGCGTCAGCGACGACGGCGCTGGCATTTCGGCGGAGGATATCCACCATATTTTCAAGCGCTTTTATCGCAGCACGACGAGCAGCGGCAACGGCGTCGGGCTCGGTCTGCCGATCGCCAAAGCCATCGTCGAAGGCCAGGGCGGCACGCTTTCTGTTGTGAGCGCGCCTGGTGAAGGCGCGACGTTCACGATGGCGTTTCCGTGCGGGTGACGGGCTTGAAATTTTGGGGCGGAGATGGTACAGTGTAGAGGAACAAGAGAGAATGAAAAATTGTGATCATGCATCATGTTCACGCAACAAAGAATCCCCTAGTCCGGCCAAGGAAGCTAGGGGATTTTTTCATGTTGCGATGCCGACTTATTTGTCCTTGTCATTATTGAGCCAGTTTCGTAACTTCTTATAGCATGACTGGGTATTCTGTTCTACGATATTGGTTCGCCAACCTTACAAAATTGTAAGCTTCAGATTCACTGGATTGTAAGCTTGGCCTGCTATCCTTTGAGGAAAGGAGGCAAGATCAACATGGAAATTTTGAACGTACAACATCTGTCGAAAACCTACGGCAGCGGCGAGACGAAGGTGGAAGCGCTGCGCGATGTCTCGTTTTCTCTCGAGAAGGGAGAATTCGCCGCCGTCATTGGCGAGAGCGGCAGTGGCAAATCGACGCTGCTCAACTGCATCGGTGGGCTTGATATGCCGAGCAGCGGCAAGGTGCTCATCGACGGGCAGGATCTGTTCGCGATGGGTGAGGAAGCGCGGACGATCTTTCGCCGGCGCAGCATCGGCTTTGTGTTCCAGTCTTACCAGCTGGTGCCAGAGCTGGACGTGGAGCAGAACATCATTTTTCCGCTGTTGCTCGATTATCGCAGGCCGAAGCAGGCGGACGTTGACGAGATCCTCGAGGTGCTCGGGCTTGCGGCGCGGCGTCATCATCTGCCGAGCCAGCTTTCCGGCGGCCAGCAGCAGCGCGTCGCCATCGGTCGCGCGCTGATTACGCGGCCCAAGCTCATTCTCGCCGATGAGCCAACGGGAAATCTCGACAGCGCCAACAGCCAGGATGTCATCGATCTGCTCACGCAGGCGTCGCGCCGCTATCAGCAGACGATCCTCATGATCACCCACAACACGGCGCTCACATCGGCGGTGGATCGGGTGCTGCGCGTGAAAGATGGCGTCGTCACAGATCTGGGGAGGAAGCGCAATGAAAAATTATCTTGAGCTTGTTTCCCTTTCCGCAAAGGTGCGTCGCCGCCAGAACCGCATGTCGGTCGTCTGCATCGTGCTCGCGGTGTTTCTCGTGACGACGATCTTCGGCATGGCGGATATGTACATCCGCGCGCAGATCACGCAGGTCCAGCAGGACAACGGCATTTTTCACGTAGGCGTGCTGGACGTGAGCGACGACGAAGCGGCGCTCATCGCTGCGCGTCCGGATGTTTCCGCAGTGTCGCGCTACGGCGTCATTCCTTACGAGGAGGACGCGCCGTACACGCTTTTTGGCAAGTCGATCCTCGTCGCTGGCTGCGACGAAGCGATGATGACAGAGATCATCCCTGATGCCATCGACGACGGAATTTTTCCGGAAAGCGCAGACGACGTCATGCTGACGCAGAACGCGCGGGATGTCTACGGCGTGAAGATCGGCGATGCGGTGACGATCACTGCGCCGGATGGCAGCAGGATCTCGCGCACCGTCAGCGGTTTCTGCAAGGACAGCGCGCAGACGATGTCTGCCGATGGGTTCGGCGCCTTTTTGTCGACGGAGGGATTCCGCCAGGTGTACGCCGAAGCAAAGGGGATGGACGCGCAGTCGCTTGCGAACGTCAACCTCGACGATGTGAACAGCGGGCTCTATGTGCAGTTTGCGCATCCGTTTTTCGCGCGGCAGGCGATCAGCGATCTCAAAGCGGACATGGATCTTTCCGACGATCAGATCGTGGAAAACGTGAAGCTCCTCGGCCTCTACGGACAGAGCGCGAGCTCGACGATGATGCAGATCTATCTCACAGCGATCGTGCTCGGCGTGCTGGTGCTCATCGCCGGTGTGCTCATGATCGCCTCGAGCCTGAACACGAGCGTTGCTCAGCGTACAGAATTTTACGGCATGCTGCGCTGTCTCGGCGCGACGCCGAAGCAGGTGATGTGGCTCGTGCGCCGGGAAGCGCTGCGCTGGTGTCGTTTCGCGATTCCCTGCGGGGTGATCGTGGGCGTGGTGCTGATCTGGATCCTCTGCGCCGTGCTGCGCCATCTCGCGCCGGAGTATTTTGCGGAAATGCCGGCGCTCGGCGTGAGTGTGCCGGCGATCGTCGCCGGTGTCGTGCTCGGACTTGCGACGGTGCTCGTCGCTACGCGCGCACCAGCGAAACGCGCTGCGAAAGTCTCGCCGCTCGTCGCTGTCAGCGGTAACGCCACCGATCAGCTGCCAGTGCGCTCCGCTGCGTCTACGCGGCATCTGCGCGTGGAGACCGCCCTCGGCATCCATCACGCGCGCGCCAGCCGCAAAAATCTCCTGCTCATGACCGGCTCGTTTGCCTTCAGCATCATCCTCTTTCTGTGATTTTCCGTCGCTGTTGACATGATGCAGAGTGCGCTGCGTCCGCTCGCGCCATGGACGGCGGATGTTTCCATCACGAGCAGCGATGGTTCCTGCTCGATCGATCCCGCGCTTCTCGAGACGTTTGCGGGCGATGGCATCGTCGAAGCGGCGTATGGGCGCATGCTCGCCTGCGATCTTCCGGCGACAGGCGACAATGCGAGCGGCACCGTCGATCTGGCGAGCTACGACGCGCGTCAGTTCGCCTGGGCAGAGGATTATCTCATCGCAGGTGATCTTTCCGCTGCGGAAAATGAGCCAAACGCCGTGCTCGCTGTTTATCACGAGGCCAGCGGCCAGGCTCCGCTGGCCGTCGGCGACGAGCTTTCGCTCACAGTGAACGGCCAGCAGCAGAAGGTGACCGTCGTCGGGCTTGTCAGCCAGTCGCCGTTTGTCAGTGACAGCGATCTCGGCACGCTCATCGCGAGCGAGGAGACCTTCCGCGCCCTCACCGGCGAGACCGACTACAGCGTCATCGATCTCCAGCTTGCGCCAGGTGCCAGCGACGCAGATGTGAACGCCATCCGCGCCCAGGCCGGAACAGCGGTGACCTTCGTCGACGACCGACTCTCGAACGCCAGCGCCCGCGGCACGTATTACTGCTTTGCGCTCTTTGTCTACGGATTTCTTGCCGTGATCGCTCTTATTGCCGTGTTTAATGTGATCAACAGCATCGCCATGAGCGTCTGCGCGCGTACGCGTCAGTACGGCGTGTTCCGCGCCCTCGGTCTCACAGATCGACAGCTTGCGCGCATGGTCACGAGCGAAGCTGCGACTTACACCGTTCTCGGCGGCATCCTCGGCACAGCGCTCGGGCTTGGCTGCCATTATCTGCTCTATACCAGCCTGCTCACAGAGATCTGGGGCGTCAGCTGGACACTGCCGCTGCAGGAGCTTGCAACCATCCTCGCAGTCATGCTCGCCGCCGTCGTCTTCGCTGTTCGCGGGCCCGTGCGCCGACTGAAAGCACAAGCCATCGTCGAGACCATCGCTGCCGAATGAATACTGAATACAACAGAAAATCGAGCTCGTCGTGGGCTCGATTTTTTTCTTTGTGATTTTTGTGAGATTTCGCGGAGGGTTTTCTGGTATACTGGTGATCATACGAAAGGACGTGATCTCATGATCAATTATTCGGAAGATCAGGAAAAACTTTATCATCTGCAGGTGGGGCGCGGGGATGTCGGGCGCTATGTGCTCCTGCCGGGCGATCCCAAGCGCTGTGCGCAGATCGCGGCGTATTTTGACGATCCACAGCTCGTCGCCGACAGCCGCGAGTTTGTGACCTACACGGGCACGCTCGATGGCGAAAAAGTCAGTGTCACCTCGACAGGCATCGGTGGACCGTCGTCGGCGATCGCGCTGGAGGAGCTTGTGATGGCTGGCGCCGACACCTTTGTGCGCGTGGGCACCTGCGGCGGTATGCAGCTGGATGTGAAAAGTGGCGACATCGTCATCGCAACCGGCGCCATCCGCATGGAGGGCACGAGCCGTGAATATGCGCCGATCGAATTTCCGGCGGTGGCTGATCTTGGCGTGACAAATGCGCTCGTGCAGGCGGCAAATGCGCTGGATCTGCCGCATCATGTGGGCGTGGTGCAGTGCAAGGATTCTTTCTACGGTCAGCATTCGCCGGAGACAAAGCCGGTGGCTGGTGACTTGCTCTATAAATGGGAGGCCTGGAAAAAACTCGGCTGCCTGGCGTCGGAGATGGAATCGGCGGCGCTTTTTGTCATCGCCAGCCATCTGCGCGTGCGCTGCGGGTCCTGCTTCCTTGTCATGGCGAACCAGGAGCGCGCGGCAGCGGGGCTGGAAAATCCTGTCGTCCACGATACTGATGCAGCGATCCGCACTGGCATCGAAGCGCTGCGCCTGTTGATCGCGCAGGACAGGGAGGCGTGAGCATGGACGAGCAGACGATCCGCACGTTGATCCGCGAAGCGATCAGCGCGCGCCGCCAGGCCTACGCGCCGTACTCGCATTTCTGTGTCGGCGCGGCGCTCCTGACAAAAGGCGGCAAGGTCTACCTCGGCTGCAACATCGAAAACGCGGCCTTTGGACCCAGCAACTGCGCCGAGCGCACTGCGTTCTTCACGGCCATCGCCGCCGGAGAGACGGAATTCGAGTCCATCGCCGTCGTCGGCGGCAAGGACGGTGTCGTCACCGACATCTTCCCGCCCTGCGGCGTCTGCCGCCAGGTCATGCAGGAATTCTGCGCGCCCGATTTTATGATCTACATGGGCCGCGGCGACGACAGCTATGAGGCCGTCCCGCTGGAACAGCTCCTGCCCTACGGCTTCAACGCGGCTAAATATATGTCAGCCAAGTAAAAAAATCTTGTGAATTTATGCCAAAGATCGCGTGAAACGGTTGATTTCTTTGCATGACTGTGTCATAATGGTCATGCAGCCCAAAAGGCTGCAATGTCCGCCAAGGACATACAAAAAATAATTGGAGGAACAAAAATGAAAAAGATCATTGCGCTGCTGCTGGCAGTCCTCATGGTCCTGAGCATGGTTGCCTGTGCATCCAAGACCACCGATGATACGCCCGCAGACACGACCCCGGCTGACACTACCCCGGCCGACACCACCACCGAAGATACCGAAAAGACCGACGAGCCCGCCGACACCACCACGGACGCAGAGCCTGTCGAGACCGATGGCGAATACGCCGTCGCCATGATCACCGACTATGGTGACATCACCGACCAGTCCTTCAACCAGACCACGTACGAAGCCTGCAAGGCGTTCTGCGAGGCCAACGGCATCACCTTCAACTACTTCAAGCCCGCCGGTGACAACACCGCTGACCGTGTTGCCATGATCGAAAAGGCTGTGGACGAAGGCTACAACGTCATCGTTATGCCGGGCTATGCCTTCGGCGGCGCCATCGTCGAGGCTGCTCCGGAATACAAGGATGTCAAGTTTGTCGCGCTCGATGTCGGCAAGGGCGATCTGCTCGAGGCCGGTGTTGCCGCTGCTGGCGAGACCTACGACTACAACCCCGACAACTGGAACCTCGAAGATTACGTTGACATGAGCAATGTCTACTGCGCGATCTATCAGGAAGAGCTTTGCGGCTACATGGCCGGTTACGCAGCTGTCAAGCTGGGCTATGAGAAGCTCGGCTTCCTCGGCGGCATGGCTGTCCCCGCTGTCGTCCGTTACGGCTACGGCTTCGTGCAGGGCGTTGACGCCGCGGCCAAGGAGCTTGACAAGACTGTCGAGCTGAACTATGTCTACGGCAACATGTTCTCCGGCGATCCCGACATCACCGCGGCTATGGACGTCTGGTACCAGGGCGGCACGCAGGTCGTCTTCGCCTGCGGCGGCGGCATCTACACCTCCGCTGCCGACGCTGCCAAGAAGGTCAGCGGCGCCAAGATGATCGGCGTTGACGTCGATCAGGCTGGCGTGATCGCCAACTATGCCGGCGGCGACGAGTACAAGGAGCTGACTGTCACCTCCGCCATGAAGGGCCTGTACCCCGCCACCTATGATGCCCTGACCGACATCATCCTCAACGGCAAGTGGGCTGACTATGTTGGCAAGATCGAGACCCTCGGCCTCGTCTCTGCTGACGATCCTTCCGCGAACTATGTCCAGCTCCCGCTCGAGACCACGCAGTGGGCAGACGGCAAGTTCACCGTTGAGGATTACACCGCTCTCGTCGCTGATATGTTCAACGGCAAGGTGAAGGTCTCCAACGACACCACTGTCGAGCCGACCGTCTCCAACATCGCTGTGAACTACCTCGGCAACATCAAGGGCTAATTCCCCATAAGGAACCGCAAAAGGACGGGCTTCGGCCCGTCCTTTTTGTATGCCGACGCGTTCGGACAACGAAAGCTGCTCAGCCGAAAACCGGGCCGACTCTATCGAAGTCAGCCCGGCTATTTTCTTGCTTATCTTATTTTACTGCCTGCAGAACTGCAATATTGCGCTTTCCTATTACGGCGTACATTCTCTGGATGTTTTCGCTTAGAGAAGCGCCCTTCCAGAAGACGCTGGAGCTGCCGCCGACGAACATCGTCGCCCCGGCCTGCCGCATTTTCTCCGCATTTTCAAAGCTGACGTTTCCGTCTACCTCGATCTCCAGATCCGGGTAGCCGTTTTCGTCCAGAAATGCGCGCAGATCGCGCAGCTTCTGCAGCATGGCCGGAACGAGCTGCTGACCGGCAAAGCCGGGATCGACCGTCATGACCAGCACGCCTGCCAGATCGGGCAGCAGATAGCGGATCACATCATACGGCGTCGCAGGATTGATCGCGAGCATCGGCTTTCCGCCCAGCGCGGCGATCGCACCGATCGTGCGGTGGATGTGCGGCGTGCTCTCCCAGTGCACCGAGACATACTCGCCCGGCTGGATCGCAAAGCATGAGAGCTTCGTATCGGGCCGCGAGATCATCAGATGAATGTCCAGCGGGATCGGCGTCAGCTTGCGCAGCTGCCTGCAGAAATCCGTGCCCAGCGCATAGTTCGGCACGAATTCTCCAACCATGATATCGACATGCAGGGCGTCGATGCCGCACTGTTCGAAAACCTCCAGCGTCTGCGCCATGCGGGAAAAGTCAACACACATCAGCGAGGGTAAAAGCTTGGGCGTGTTCATCGTTGTGCTCTCCTCTTATTTTCGGACTTCGGGATAGGTGCTTTGACAGGTCAGCCATTATCTGTGCCGGAAATCAGCGCCGTGACCTCGGCCTCCGTCGGGATCGAGGTCAGCGCGCCCCGCCGCGATACCGTGATTGCTGCCGCGGCGTTGGCAAACGCGATGCTGCGCTGTTCAAGAAAAGGGTGAAGCATGCGCTGAGCTGCGGACGGCTGTAAAAAATTGTTCGACATATCCGGGACGGGCTTTGACCCGTCCTTTTTCAATCCGTCAAAATGCTGCAAAATACATGCTTACGCCAGGGATAAAATACTACTTTTGGTTGAAATGCATAAAAAAAAGAAAAAGCTAGCTGCGGGAGCTTTTTGTGTTTGAAATCAAACATGGAATTGATTATAATAGAATCTGAAACCATAAGAGAGGGAGGCAATCGGTTTGGGTAACGAACAGTATGCAATCGAAATGCTGAATATCACCAAGCGGTTCCCCGGTATCATTGCAAACGACAACATCACGCTCCAGCTTCGCCATGGCGAGATCCATGCGCTCCTCGGCGAAAACGGCGCAGGCAAGTCCACGCTGATGAGCGTCCTGTTCGGCCTGTATCAGGCGGAAGAGGGCATTATCAAGAAGGATGGCGTGGAAGTCAAGATCAATGATCCGAACGATGCCAATGCACTGGGCATTGGCATGGTGCATCAGCACTTCAAGCTCGTGGAGTGCTTCACGGTGCTTGAAAACATCATCCTCGGCGTGGAGCCGAACAAGGCGGGCTTCCTGCAGATGGATCAGGCCCGGGAAAAGGTCATGAAGCTCTCTGAGCAGTATGGCCTGCACGTCGACCCCGATGCTCTCATCGAGGACATCACCGTCGGCATGCAGCAGCGCACGGAGATCCTCAAGATGCTCTACCGCGACAATGAGATCCTGATCTTCGATGAGCCGACTGCCGTTTTGACGCCGCAGGAGATCGAAGAGCTCATGGACATCATGCGCGGCCTGGCAGAGGAAGGCAAGTCCATCCTCTTCATCTCCCACAAGCTCAACGAGATCATGGCCGTGGCGGACCGCTGCACTGTCCTGCGCAAGGGCAAGTACATCGGCACCGTGGACATCAAGAACACGACGAAGGAAGAGCTTTCCCGCATGATGGTCGGCCGCGATGTGGAATTTGCCGTCCACAAGGAGCCTGCCAAGCCCGGCAAGCCCATCCTGGAGGTCAAGGGCCTCACGGTTGCTTCAAAGCTCCACCACAACAACGCCGTCAAGCAGGTCTCGTTCAACGTGCGCGAGGGCGAGATCGTCTGTATCGCCGGCATCGACGGAAACGGCCAGACGGAGCTCGTCTACGGCCTGACCGGCCTCGAACCTGTGAAAGAGGGCACGGTCACGCTGTGCGGTCAGGATATCACGAATATGCAGATCCGCAAGCGTTCCATCCTCGGCATGAGCCACATCCCGGAGGATCGTCATAAGCACGGCCTCGTGCTGGACTATACGCTCGAGGACAACCTCGTGCTGCAGCGCTACTTTGAGCCGCAGTTCGTCAACGGTGCGGGCTTCCTGAAGCGCAAGAACATCCGTACCTATGCCGAGCACCTCATCGACCAGTACGACGTCCGCTCTGGTCAGGGGCCCATCACACTGGCGCGCGCCATGTCCGGCGGCAACCAGCAGAAGGCGATCATCGCCCGCGAGATCGATAAGGACCCGCAGCTGCTCATCGCCGTGCAGCCGACCCGCGGCCTCGACGTCGGCGCCATTGAGTACATCCACAGGCAGATCGTCGCTCAGCGCGACAAGAACAAAGCCGTTCTCCTCGTCTCGCTGGAGCTGGACGAGGTCATGAGCCTCTCCGACCGCATCCTCGTCATGTACGAGGGCGAGATCGTCGGCGAGCTCGATCCGAAGAAAACGACTGTTGAAGAGCTCGGCCTCTATATGGCCGGTGCAAAGAGGGAGGTGCACGGGGCATGAAAAAGCGCAAGTCTCTGCTGCGCAGCGACAGCTTCCAGACCCTTCTGACCTCTCTGCTGTGCATCATTCTCGGCGTGGCCATCGGCTATGTCGTCCTGCTCATCATCAACCCCGCGGGCGCATGGAAGTCCATGTCCGCCCTGCTGAAGAATTTCTTCCATTATCCGGCGGGCAAGCTGCGCATGAAGTATTTCGGCCAGACGCTCGTCCGCACGGCGCCGCTGCTGATGTGTGCGCTGTCCATCCTGTTCGCCTATAAGGTCGGCATGTTCAACATCGGCGCGGCCGGTCAGTATGTCGCGGGCGCATGCGTCGGCCTTTATGCCGCGATCGCCTGGCAGCTGCCGTGGTACCTGTGCCTGCTGCTGGCTATTGCTGCCGGCGCGTTCCTCGGTGCCATTTCCGGTGCGCTGCGTACCTACTGCAATGTCAACGTTGTCATCTCCGGCATCATGCTCAACTGGATCGCCCTGTATCTGACGAACCTGATCCTGACAACGGTCAAGCACCCGAACAGCCCCTATACGAAGTCCCTGACGGCGGCTAACCCCTCGGCTCTCATCCCGAGCCTCGGCCTGAGCAAGCTGTTTGCAGGCGAGAAGACCGTGACCATTGCCATCCCGCTTGCTAAGATCGGAAGAGCACACGTCTGAACTCCA
>ENA-OVGE01001815-OVGE01001815.1-human-gut-metagenome-genome-assembly--contig:-NODE-1815-length-15713-cov-4.629263_pt1 | contig 15713 bp, 10 predicted proteins | sample MGYA00237769_ERZ505417 | MGnify/ENA primary metagenome ERZ505417 (study PRJEB26158, sample SAMN06016403) | human gut metagenome | biome: human gut; feature: ankylosing spondylitis patient; material... | reverse complement strand
GAACCCCCATTGACGGAACCAGAATCCGCTGTCCTGCCATTAGACGACATCCCAAAGCTGCAATGCCTGTCTGCGCCTCAGCGCGAGAAAGAACTATACGGAAGAGCAAGGGTCCGCGCAAGTACTTTTTGGAAAAATTTTTGTGAGAAGCGTAAAAATTTTCTGCCTACGCAATCCACCTGCGGTTTTAATAGGATATTCGTAACAAGAGACCATGATACCCACCAAGAAGAGCCCTGCGAGCGCCCCGCTATCCGCGTCCCAGCCATGCGAGAAGCGACGAACGGTCGTTGGGAACGCGCTCAGCCATGACGTCGGCAAGCAGGGCCGAGAGTCTCTCGCCCACCGCGGGGCCAGGCGCGATGCCGCAGGCGGCCATGACGTCGGCGCCGCTTACGGCAAGGTCTCGGGTGCTCCAGCACAGGCCCTCGCGCTCGATCTTTTCGAGTATGGCCTCGTGGTCATCGAGCTCGCGGGCGTAGATGCGGTAGGCCGGCGCCTTCGCGAGCGCGTCGGCGCGCCTAAGGCAGACGAGCTCGTGCATGAGCTCAAGGACCTCGTCGCGTCGCTTGAGCCCGCTCATGGCGGCCACCGAGGCCGTGAGCTTGAGCACGGGCTCGACCTTGGGAGCGCAGGGGCGGTCGTGGTAGCGGACGAGGGCAAGGATGGGATTGGCGAGCTCGTGAGGGATGGCGAGACGGCGCAGGAGGATCGCGGAGATGTCGCGGCCCCGTCCGGGGTGGCCATAGAAGTGTCCCTGGCCGGCCTCGTCGACCGTGAAGCTCGTGGGCTTCCCTATGTCGTGAAGCATGGCGGCCCAGCGCAGGCGCTCGCTTGCCTTGCCAACAGTGAGCTGCTCGACACCCTCCATGACGCAAATGGTGTGATCGAGCACGTCGAAGCAGTGATAGCGGCTTCGCTGGTCGAAGCCCTCCATCGGAGCAAGCTCGGGAAGCGCGGCGAACATGACCTCGCGCTGGTGACGAAGCGCCCACGCGGCGCGGCCAGACACCATGATGCCGCGCAGCTCGGTGCCGATGCGCTCTTGGGCCACGCCCGCAAGCGTGGGGGCGGCGGCGCGCAGGGCCGCCTGCGTGGCAGGCTCGATGTCAAAGTCAAGGCGGGCCGCGAAGCGCACCGCGCGCAGGATGCGCAGGGCGTCCTCGTCGAAGCGCACGGCGGGGTCGCCCACCGCGCGGATGACGCCCACGGCAACGTCCTTTGCCCCGCCAAAGGGGTCGAGAAGCCCACGGGTCGGATGCCAGGCCATGGCGTTAACCGTGAAGTCGCGGCGTGCGAGGTCCTCGCGCACGTCGGTCACGAAGGTCACGGAGTCGGGGTGGCGCTGGTCGGTGTAGGCGCCGTCGATGCGGTAGGTCGTGACCTCGACGGGCTCGCCGCAGACGACGGCTGTGACGGTACCGTGAGCCGTGCCCGTCTCGTGCACGACAAAGCCTGCCGCCTCGAGGGCGGCCTTCGACTGTGGCCAGGGGGCACTCGTGCACACGTCGACATCGTGAGCCACCACGCCGCGCAGGGCGTCTCTCACCCAGCCGCCCACGACCCAGGCCTCGTGACCGGCATCCTCGAGCGCCCGTAGGGTGAGCAGGCCATGCTGGGGTGCGAGGGCGGGATCGATCGTGGCTTGTGGCATATGCGGCGACTCCCCTGATGGCGTTGGCTGGCTTAATGGTGCCAAGTATAGCGCCGTGGCGGCTGGCCCCGAATGCCCTCATTCCACAGCGTGATGCGTCTCTTGCCCCAGCCTTGCAGCGAAGGAATCAGATTCCTAGGAAAACGAGGTTATTAGCTTTTAGGGGATAGCTATATGCCCATATTCCTAGGAATTTGAAAGGAGGGATAAGGAAGAACCACCGATTGAGAGAAGTGGGATAGAACCGGGTTAGCCCACGGCGCGGGTGGCGATGACACCCGCGCCGCAGACGTTGGCGACGATGACGTCGCCCAGGGCGATGGGGGCGGAGCAGCCCTCCCCCGCCGCCTTGGCCGCCGCGACGACGTAGGCCATGACCCCCTTGGGGACGGGAGCGCTCGTGCGCACGGACAACGGCTCGGCCACGCCCGGCACGCACACCGTGGTGGTCACGACGCGCTCGGGGTGGGTCAGCTCGGCAGGTCCGTAGCTCTTACCGCGGGCGCATCCCGCCCCCGAGACGTAGACGGCCTCGCCAGGCGCCACGAGCTCCACCACAAGCGTGCACCCCGTGGGGCAGCACGTGCACGTGACCTCGCGCAGCTGCTTGTCTGCCATTAGCGCTCATCCCCCTCGATGCGGACCTCGACGCCCTCGACCTCGTCCCACGACGTGGGCGGGCGCACCGCGACGCGGCACATCTCCGCAGGCAGGGCAACCTTGAGCCTGCGGCTCGCAAGCTCGGTGACGTCGCCCCTCCGCCTGGCCTCGATGACGAAGCGGGCGCCGCGCATGACCTCGCTTGGCCTAAAGGCAAGCGTCACGGAGTCGCTCCCAGCGCCGTCAATGCGGCTCGGCACGACGTAGCGCACGCCGGCCCCCGCCTCGACGGGGGCGGGGTCACACGCCCCGCGCGCACCGCCAGCCACCCAGGCCGCGGCGGCCTCGCCCGCTAGCGCGCCCTCGGCGGCAGCGAAGTCCGCGAGGTCATGGACGTGCAGGGCGTTGCCGCAGGCGAAGACGCCCGCCGCGCTCGTCTCGAGGCGCTCGTTTACCACCGCGCCGCCCGTGACAGGCGAGATCTCGATGCCCGCCTCGCGCGCGAGCTCGCTTTGCGGGATGAGCCCGCACGAGAGCACGAGCGTGTCGCACGCAACGTTCACCTCGGTGCCAGGGATGGGCCGGCGCGTCGCGGGGTCGACCCCGGCGATGTCGACCGACTCGAGGCGCGCGGAGCCGTGGGTGGCGACGACCGTGTGCGAGAGGTACAGCGGGATGCCAAAGTCGTCCAGACACTGCACGATGTTGCGCGTGAGGCCGCTCGGGTGGTCGAGCAGCTCGTAGACGCCCTCGACCTCCATGCCCTCGAGCGTCATGCGGCGGGCCATGATGAGGCCGATGTCGCCCGAGCCCAAGATCACGGCGCGGTGGCCCGGCACGCAGCCCTGCAGGTTGATGAGCGCCTGCGCGGAGCCCGCGGTGTAGATGCCCGAGGGGCGGTCTCCCACGATGCCCAGGGCGCCAAAGCCACGCTCGCGCGAGCCGCATGCGAGTACCACCGCACGGGCGCGCACCGTGTACGAGCCCCGCGGACGAACGACCTCGAGCGTGGAGGGCGCGCCGTCGTCTGTTACGTGGAGCGAAAGCACGGTGGCGCCGTCCCAGACCTCGACGCCCGCGCGGGCGAGCTCCTCCGCTTCGCGAGCGGCAAACTCGGGGCCCGTGAGCTCGTCCTTGTAGCGCTTGAGGCCAAAGCCGTTGTGGACGCACTGGCACATGATGCCGCCCAGCTCGCTCGCGCGGTCGACGAGCAGCACGCGGGCAGCACCCCGCTCGCGAGCGGAAGTAGCTGCCGCCATGCCCGCGGCTCCCCCGCCAACGACCAAGACGTCGTAGGGCTCGTCGGCGGGCGCGCCGCTGGCGTCAGCAGATGTCGCGTCGCCCTTGCGCGCCTCGCACTCACCCCGGGCGAGCTCCACATAGTCGGGGCGCGCGCTCGCCACCATCCACGAGCCACGCAGGCGCTTGTCGACGTCCTGGGGAGCCACGCCGAGCTCGGCAGAGACAACGCGCAGAAGCTCGGGCGTGCAGAATCCGCCGTGACAGCGGCCCATCATGGCGCCCGTGCGCCACTTGAGGGCGTCGAGGCACAGCACCGGCACGGGACCGTGGAGCGCGGCCACGACCTCGGCCGCACTCACGTTGCCGCAGCGGCACACGACCTCGCCCCAGGCGGGGTCCTTGGCGATGGCCTCCTCACGCTCGGCCGCACTCATGAAGGCAAGGCGGCGGCGCGGCGGATTCGTGGGCGAGAAGTCAGCCCGGCGCGCAAGGCCAAGGCTTTCGCCCACCTGCGAGGCGATCTCGACGCCCACGGCAGGCGAGCTCGTAAGCCCCGGCGACTCGAGGCAGGCGACATCGAACAGGCCGGGGACGTCATCGCAGGCGCCGATGACGAAGTCGTGGTTGGTGCCCTTGGCGCGCACGCCGGCGAAGTTGGTGATGGCGTCTCGCGCGCTCGCGCCGGGCCAGGTGCGCCGCGCGCCCTCGACAATGCCCGCGAGGCCAGCTGCCGAGGTGCCGAGCGCGTCGGGGTCGTCCTGCTCGGTGGCGCTGGGACCCACGAAGAGGTTGCCGTGGACGGTGGGGCTCACGAGCACGCCCTTCCCCTTGGCCGTGGGCACCTGGAACACGGTGCGCGCAAAGGTGGAGCCCAGGCGCGGGTCATAGAGCAGGTACTCGCCGCGCACGGGAACGATCTTTAGCTTGCTTGCGCTCAGCAGGTTGTGGATCTGGGCCGAGTGCACGCCCGCGGCGTTCACGATGGCGCGCGCCCACACGACCTCGCCGCCAACGAGCACGAGGTCAAAGGCACCGTTGCCAGCGCGGGTAATATCACAGACGCGCGCGTCGAAGCGGACTTCGACGCCATTGCGCACGGCGTTCTCGAGGGCCGAGAGGGCCACCTCGTACGGGTCGCAGATGGCGCCGGTGCGCACGCGCAGGGCGCACGTCACCTCGCCCGAGAGCGCCGGCTCGAGCACGCGTGCCTCGTCACCATCGATGAGCTCGAGCCCCTCGACGCCGTTTTGGCGCCCGCGCTCGAGCAGGCCCTCGAGGGAGGCACGGTCGGCCTCGTCAAAGCCCACGACCAGCGACTCGTTGCGCGCGTAGGCGAACTTGAGCTCGGAGGCCCAGGTGGGAAAGAGCGCGGCGCCCGCCACGTTGTAGCGCGCCTTGGCGGTGCCCGGCTCGGGGTCGTAGCCGGCGTGGACGATGCCCGAGTTTGCTCGCGTGGCGCCGCAGGCGATGTCGTCTCCCGCCTCGAGCACGACGACGCGGGCGTCATAGCGCGCAAGCTCGCGGGCGCAGCAGCACCCCGCCACGCCCGCGCCGATTACGGCCACGTCATAGGGGGCCGCCTCGGCGCCGTCCCTGTCGAACCCGCCTGCCAGCGAGGTCTCACTCATCATGGGTCTCCTCCCCAAGGGCTGCGCACTTCCCCCATTGTCCCCACTTAATACGGGCAAGAGACGAGCCCATCGGCGAGCGAGCGCACTCAGCATGGCCGGGGCCATCAGCCCCGGACGCACGACCCTCGAGTTTGCGCCAAGCCATCGTGCTACCATGCTTTGGGCAAAAAGACGCCCGCGGGCAAGCCCTGCCGGGCACAAGGATTGGACGGCACAACCATGAACGTGGCACAGGCCCTCGAGCACGCGAACGCGCTCGTGTTCCCCGAGATCGTCTACTGCGGCGGCTTTACCGCGATGGACGCGGAGCGCCAGAAGAACGAGGAGGCGCTCGCGACGCTTCGCGACGAGTACGCCAAGAACGACAACCCCGGCTTTGGCTACGACGTCATCCGTGACCTCGCCGACCGCAACCGCGAGCTGTGTGACCAGATTGGCATCGAGCGCCTCAACAACACGCGCGACTCGAGCCTGGCGCGCGGCATGAGCGACTTCGACCTGTGCGCGGGCGTGGCGGCCCTGCAGAAGCGCAAGGCCTCGACCGTCGTGCGCGAGGTGGGCGGTGACCGCAACAACCTGGGCGTGGCCTACGTCACCAAGCCCATCCGCGGCACAGTGCTGGGCATCGACATCGAGACGACCGACCGCTACCCCGATCGCGGCTACATCATCAACGTGGGCTTCGAGCTCATGGAGCTCACGGCAGACGCCACCCCCACCGACGCCGAGGCGCACTTCTGCGGCATCCCCGACCTCTATGCCGAGAAGGGCGTGCCGCTCGAGCGCATCCACCACATCTCATGGGCAGACGTCGAGGGCAAGACCCCCTTCCGCGAGGACAAGAAGCTGCAGGCAAAGCTGCTCAAGCTCATGCGCAAGTACCCCTACATGGCCCACAACGCCGCCTTCGAGGACTCCTGGTTCACGCTGCACCTCGACGGCTACGCCGAGGCGCGCCGCGCGGGCAAGATTGTTCCCGTTGACACGCGCGACATCTGCCGCCAGCTCGACCCCGAGGTAAAGACGCTGCCGCGCGAGTCGAGCCCGGCATCGCTCGAGAACTGGGCGCGCCGCCGCGGCACGCTCGCCGCAGCCGAGGCCGAGGTGCACCAGGGCCTCGATGACACCGAGCTCATGCTGCGCACCGTGCAGGCCGAGTTCGTCGCCCGCCACTGCTTCAAGGAGTAGGTGGGAAGCCCGCCGCGCCAGGGGACACCAGGGGGCGCCAACGCGCCAAGCAGTTCAGCCCCGAAAAGCCACGCGACGGCCGGCCGCGCCCTCAGCGGCGCCCTTACCAAAACGTAACGCTCCTCGCCCCACACGAACGCCATCTCTGCGAGATACTAGAACCTCAAGGGAAGCCACGTCGTGAGGGGCGTTTTCTATGGGCAAGAAGAAGGACAAGAAGCGCGAGGCAAAGCTCGACGAGCTGGGACGCCGCGCTGCGGAGTTCGCGGACGAAACGCCCAGCCCCGCCAACGAGAGGAAGCCCAAGCGCGGCTCCAAGCGCGACTTCTCCTACACGCAGAACCGCGAGGTCAGCTGGCTGCGCTTTGACGACCGCGTGCTCGACGAGGCCTTCGACGAGACGGTGCCGCTGTTCGAGCGCATCAAGTTCTGCGCCATCTTCCAGAGCAACATGGACGAGTGGTTCATGATCCGCATCGGCGGCCTGTCCGATCTCGCCGAGCTCAAGCACCAGCCCGCCGACAACAAGAGCGACGAGACGCCCGCCGAGCAGCTCGAGAGCGTCTTCGGGCTGCTCCCCGGCATGTACAAGCGCCGCGAGAGCTGCCTCACCGACCTCGAGGCGCGCCTTGCCCTCGAGGGCGTGGAGCGCGTGAGCCCCGCCCAGTACACCGACGCGGACCTCGTGGCCGTCTCGAGGCGCTTCGAGGCCTCGCTCGCCCCGATTCTCTCGCCCATCATCATCGACCCGCGCCATCCCTTCCCCAACCTGAGAAACGACGTCATGTACGTGGCGTGCTCGCTCGACGGCGTCGACGAGCACGACATGCTGGGAATCGTCGAGGTGCCGCCCACCGCGGCGCGCATCGTGTGGCTGCCGAGCGGCGAGGGCCGCGTGCGCTACACACTTGTCGAGGACGTTGTGAGCTCGATGCTCTCGCGCTGCTTTGGCTCATACGTGCCCACGAGCTCGGCCGTCGTGCGCGTGACGCGCAACGCCGACATCGACCCCGACGGCGAGGGCGTCGAGGAGGAGGAGGACTACCGCCAGCACATGAAGAAGGTGCTCAAGCGACGCAGCCGCCTGCAGCCCGTGCGCCTCGAGCTCACGGGCGCGCTCGACGAGAGCCTCGTGACGCTCGTGCGCAAGGAGCTGGGGCTCGAGAAGCGCCGCGTCTTTCGCCTCTCGACCCCGGCCGACCTCTCCTACGTCTACGCGCTCGAGAACCGCCTGCCCGCAACCCGCAAGGCGGTCCTCACCTTCACCCCGTTCGAGCCGCAGCCCTCGTCCATGGTCGACGCCAGCCGCCCGATGCGCGACCAGGTCGAGGACCACGACGTGCTGCTCACCTACCCCTACGAGAGCATGGGGCCGCTGCTGCGCCTGATCCACGAGGCCGCCAACGACGACGCCTGCATCTCGATCAAGATCACGCTCTACCGCGTGGCGCGCCACTCGCGCCTGTGCGAGAGCCTCGTGGCGGCCGTCGAGAACGGTAAGGATGTCACGGTGCTCATGGAGCTACGCGCCCGTTTTGACGAGCAGAACAACATCGAGTGGGCCGAGCGCCTCGAGGAGGCCGGTTGCACGGTCATCTACGGCTCCGAGGGCTTCAAGTGCCACTCGAAGATCTGCCAGATCACCTACCACGACAACCGCGGCCTGTCGCGCGTCACCTGCCTGGGCACGGGCAACTTCAACGAGAAGACGGCCCGCCTGTACAGCGACTTCATGCTCATCACGGCGCACCCCGGCATCGCCGAGGACGGCAACGCCTTCTTCCGCAACCTGTCGCTGGGAAACCTGCGCGGCACCTACCGCTTCCTGGGCGTGGCTCCCCTGAGCCTGAAGCCCCTCGTGATGGGCGGCATCGACCGCGAGATCGCCCGCGCCCGCGCCGGCGAGCCCGCGCGCGTCTTCCTCAAGATGAACTCGCTCACCGACCGTGACGTCATCGACCGCCTCGCCGACGCGAGCCAGGCGGGCGTCGAGGTGGTCATGATCATCCGCGGCATCTGCTGCATGCTGCCGGGCGTCAAGGGACGCACGACGGGCATCGAGATCCGCCAGATCGTGGGACGGCTGCTCGAGCACGCGCGCATCTACTCGTTTGGCGTTGACGCCGACACGATCTACCTCAGCAGCGCCGACATGATGACGAGAAACACCGAGCGCCGCGTCGAGATCGCCTACCCGGTGCTCGACCCCACATGCCGCCGCATCGTCTGTGACTACATGGCCCTGCAGCTCTCCGACAACGTGAAGGCACGCCGCCTCACGAGCAAGGGCACTTGGGCCCCCATCAAGCGCAGGGAGGGCGAGCCGGCCATCAACTGCCAGGAACAGCTCATGGCGCGCGCCTACGCCCGCGCCCACGAGCTCGAGCCGCAGGCGGTGGCCCCGCTCGCGCCCGAGCCCATGCCAACCACGACGATGGCCGCGGTGGACGAGACGGTCGCCGCCACCGAGGCGACCGAGACGCCCGCGCCCGTGACGGCCGCCGCCAAGGCTAAGCAGGTCGAGCAGGTCGACCAGGCAGCCGCAGCCAAGCATGGGCCCGCGGTCGCACCCATGGCGCAGCCAGACATCGAGGACGAGCCCGAGCCGGCGGCTCACGTCGAGGCCCACCTCATCGAGGATGAGCAGCCCACACAGTCGAAGGTCGCCGACGCAGACGCGTCTAGGGAGCAGGCCGCCGCGCCCGGAACGCTTGCCAAGCGCACCCCAGGCCGCCTCGTGCGCGCCCTCGCGATCTTTGGTCTTGGCTTCAAGACGCTGTTCGGAAAGGACGAACAGCGCTAGCATCTAAGGGCTGAAAGATACCCAGACGCCCCGCGGGCCAACCCCATGCCCGCGGGGCCAGAAAGCAGGACACGCGCATGAAACTCGCCATCGAACGCATGACCTACGGCCCCGACGCCATCGCCCACACCCCCGAGGGCAAGACCGTCTTCGTGAGCGGGGCGGTGGCCGGAGACGTCGTCGAGGCCGAGCTCGTGAGCGACGGCAAGTCCTTCTCCAAGGCCCGAACGGTCAAGGTCCTCGAGCCCTCCCCCAACCGCGTGGCCTGCGACTGGATGCTCGCCGACGTGCTGGGCTGCGCCCCCTGGGCGCACCTTGCGCGCGCCGCGCAGCTCGAGGCCAAGCGCGCCAACGTCGTCGACAGCCTGCTGCGCGTGGGGCATCTCGCCGACGCGGAGGAGCTCGTGGCCCCCTGCGAGGCCCCAAGCGACGGCTGGCGCTACCGCAACAAGGCCGAGCTCGCCTTTGTGCGAGACGGGCGCCACGCCACGCTGGGCATGTACGGCACGGACGGTTGCACGGTCATCAAGGTCGAGGACTTTCCACTGCTCGACATCCCGGCGAAGGGCCGCGAGTCCAAGCTCGTGAAGAACGTCTCGGGCGCCCTGTCCTACCTCGCGAGCTCCCATGAGCTCGACATCGAGCGCGTGGGAATCCGCCGCTCGAGCCGTACACGCGACCTCGAGATCGCCATCTGGACGCCCACGGGAGCCTTCCCGCGCGCCCAGGCGCGCCGCGTGCTCGAGAACGTGGGCGCCACCTCACTCGTGCGCGTCATGACCAAGGGCCCCGCGAAGGCGCGCAAAGTCGCGGGCGTCGAGCGACTCGACGGCGCCGGCAGCTGGACCGAGCGCATCGCCGGTAACGTCATGCGCCTCTCGGCCCCGAGCTTCTTCCAGGTGAACACCCTGGGCGCTGAGCGTCTCGTCGACCTCGTGCTCGACGCGCTCGACCCGCAGGAGAACGACATCGCGATGGACCTCTACTCGGGCGCCGGCACCTTCACGCTGCCGCTCGCGCGCTACACGAGCTTCGTCGACGCCGTGGAGTCCTACGGCCCGGCCGTACGCGACCTGCGCCGCAACCTCGAGGACGCGCGCCTCGACAACGTTGATGCCGTGGGCGGCGACGCGGACCGCGAGTTCCCCGACGACGAGGCCGACATCATCGTGGTCGACCCGCCGCGCGCGGGCCTTGCCGAGAACGTCGTGCGCCAGCTCTCCGAGCAGCCCGCCCGTGCCATCGCCTACGTGAGCTGCGACCCAGCGACGCTTGCCCGCGACCTCGCGCGCTTCCGCGCGTTGGGCACCTACGAGATCGCCTCGGTGACGCCCGTGGACCTCTTCCCCCAGACCTTCCACGTCGAGACGGTCACTAAGCTCGTCCGCCGCTAGGGCACAGCCGCGCGCCACAGGCAGTGCCCAAGGCCCAGGCGCAAGGCAACAAACTCCCGCTACGACACGAGGCTCCCTTCGCGATACCATGGATGCGACCATCCACGCGAAGGGAGCTTTTCCATGCCTAGGGTTGCCATTCTTCTTGCCGACGGCTTTGAGACGATCGAGGCCCTGGCCCCTGCGGACGTGCTGCGCCGCGCAAGCATCGATGTTTCGCTCGTGACCATCAACGACACGCCGCACGTGACGTGCTCGCACGACATTGGCATCGACTGCGACGCCACGATTGACGCCTACGACTTCTCGGCCTGCGACCTCATCGTTTTGCCTGGCGGCATGCCCGGCACCAAGAACCTGCGCGCCAACGAGCGCGTCTGCGAGCTCGTGCGCGACTTCATGGCCACGCGCAAGGTAGGCGCCATCTGCGCAGCCCCCTCGATCCTAGCCGAGCTTGGCCTGCTCGTGGGCCGCACCGCCACCTGCTACCCCGGTTGCGAGGGCGCCTTCCCCGCGGGCGTGAGGCCCACCGAGCTCGGCGTCTACGTCGACGGCAACCTCGTGACGGCCTCGGGCCCCGGGTTTGCCGTGGCGTTTGGCCTGGCCCTGCTCGAGCAACTCATGGGCGAGAAGGCCGCGAAGGACGTTGCCACCGGCATGCTCGTTGCGGGGCGTGGGTAGCGCATGGGCCTCTTTGACCTCAAACTTCCGGGGCGCCTCATTCTTGCCAGCGGCTCGCCGAGGCGCGTCGAGCTCGTACGCGAGATGGGCATCGAGCCCGCGGTGCTGCCTCAGGACGTCGACGAGACGCCGCTACCAGACGAGGGTGCCCGCGCGCTCGTGACGCGTCTCGCCCGCCTCAAGGCCACCAGTGCCCTGGCAGATGCACGGGAGGGCGACATCATCCTCGCCGCCGACACGACGGTCGCCATCCACGACAAGGAGCTGGGCAAGCCCGCTGGCGAGGCCGCGGCTCGTGCCATGCTTGCCGAGCTCTCGGGGCTCACGCACGAGGTCTACACCGGCGTCTGCCTCATCCGCAAGGGTAATCCCAACCAGAAGGTTTCCTTCTCGGAGGTGACCGAGGTCGAGTTCTATGACCTTTCCGAGGAGGACATCGCCGCCTACGTGGCCACCGGCGAGCCGCTCGACAAGGCGGGCGCCTATGGCATCCAGGGCCTGGGCCGTGCCCTCGTGCGCGAGATTCGCGGCGACTACTTCAACGTCGTGGGCCTGCCCGTGGCCCGAACCCTGCGCGAGCTCGCGAGGCTTGCCGAAGCCAAGGCCTAGCCGGGGCACACCCAGATCAGACAAATTAGGGAGGGGCTCGCCGCACGTACGCGACGAGCCCCTCCCCTTTACCAATAAACTGCAGCTAGACGGCCTAGAACTTCATCTTGCCGCCAGGCATGCCGCCGCCCATGCCCATGTTCTTCATCATCTGCTGGAGCTGGCGCTTCTGCTGCTTGCGGTTGCCACCCGCTCCCATCATACCGCGCAACTTGCCCATCATCTTGTTCATCTCGCCCCACTGCTTCATGAGCTGGTTGACCTCCTGGACGGAGTGGCCCGAGCCCTTGGCGATGCGGGCGCGGCGCATGCCGTTGATGGTCTTGGGACGGGCACGCTCCTCCTTGGTCATCGAGTAGATGATGGACTCGACGGCGCGCATCTGCTCCTCGGTATTGTCGCCACCCATCTGGCGCAGCGCCTTGTCGCCGCCGGGCAGCATGCCCAAGATCTTGCCGACGCCGCCCATCTTGCGGATCTGCTTCATCTGGTTAAGCATGTCGTCCATCGTGAAGCCCTCGCGCAACATGCGCTCGGCGTCCTCGGCAGCCGCGGCGTCGGCATTGGCCTGGGCGGTCTCGATGATGCCCACGACGTCACCCATGCCCAGGATGCGCTTGGCCATGCGGTCGGGGTGAAAGACCTCGAGAGAGTCGGGCTTCTCGCCCATCGAGACGAACTTGATGGGCTTGCCGGTGACGGCACGCACCGACAGGGCGCCGCCGCCACGGGCGTCGCCGTCGAGCTTGGACATGATGACGCCGTCGAAGTCCGTGCGGTTCGCGAACTCGGTCACGACGTTCACGATGTCCTGGCCGGTCATGGCGTCGACGACCATGAGCACCTGGTCGGGCTTCACGGCGCGCTTGATGTCGACGGCCTCCTGCATCATGAGCTCGTCGATCTGCAGGCGGCCCGCGGTGTCGACGATCACGATGTCGCGCAGGTGGTCGACGGCGTCGCGCACGGCCTCGGAGGCGATCGCCACGGCGTCCTTGCCATCACCTCGGTAGACCGGCACGCCGATCTCGCCGCCGAGGGTCTCGAGCTGGTCTGCCGCCGCGGGACGGTGGGTGTCGCAGGCGGCGAGCTCGGGCGAGTGGCCCTGCTTCTTGAGCATGTAGGCGAGCTTGGCGGCCGCGGTGGTCTTGCCCGAGCCCTGCAGGCCCACGAGCATGATGACGTTGGGCGTGCGGTTCTGCATGAGCGTGAGCTTGCTCTCGCCCGAGCCGAGCAGCTCGGTGAGCTCCTCGAGCACGACCTTGACGACGTTCTGGGCGGGCGTGAGCGAGCTCAGGATGTCGGCCGTGAGGCAGCGCTCCTTGCAGCGGGCCACGAAGTCCTTGACCACGCGGAAGTTGACGTCGGCCTCGAGAAGCGCCATGCGAATCTCGCGCATCGCGACGTTGATGTCGTCCTCGGTGAGCTTGCCCTTGCCGCACAGCTTGTCAAAGGTGTCTGTGAGGCGGTCGGAAAGCGAGTCGAACATGCAGGTCTCCTTGCTGGAAGTGCGAATACGTAGCTGGTAGAGGGCGTGCCCACGGGGTCATGTGACCCCACGGGCACGCGAGGAAGCAACCTAGAGGCTCTCGCCCACCAGGGCGCGGCAGAACGAGAGGGCGTCGAAGCGCTGGAGGTCCTCCATCTGCTCGCCCACGCCGATGCGCCAGATGGGCAGGTCGAGGTCGTGGGCAATCTTGACGGCGATGCCGCCCTTGGAGGTGCCGTCAAGCTTGGTCACGATGAGGCCGTCGAGGTCGAGGGCGTCGTTGAATTCGCGCGCCTGGTTGAGGCCGTTCTGGCCGGTCGTGGCGTCGACGACGAGCACGACCGTCACGGGCATGCTCGCGCGCTTGCGCGTGACCGAGACAACCTTCGCGAGCTCGCGCATGAGCTCGGGGCTCGTGTGCAGGCGGCCCGCCGTGTCGATGAGCACGAGGTCGGAGGCCTGCTTCTCGGCGCTCTCGATGACGTCGTAGCAGACGCTCGCGGGGTCGGCGCCGCGTTCGCGCGTGACGACCTCGACGCCACTGCGCTCGCCCCAGACCTTGAGCTGCTCGATCGCCGCGGCGCGGAAGGTGTCGGCACCGCCGATGAGGACGCGTTCGCCGCGCTCCTTGGCGGCACCGGCGAGCTTGCCCACCGTGGTGGTCTTGCCCGCGCCGTTGATGCCCACGAACAGCACGCAGCTCGGCGTGTCGTCGAACGGGTCGGTCTTGGCGACCGGGAACGTCTCGGCCAGGCGCTTGGCCAGGGCCTCGCGCATCTGGTCGGCCGTGTGGAGGGCCTTCTTGGCAGCCAGCTCGCGCAGGTCGTCGACGACCTCCATGGCGACCTCGGGGCCCATGTCACCCATGACGAGGGTGTCCTCGAGGTCCTCCCAGAACTGTTCGTCGACCTCGCCGCCCATATAGAAGATCTGGTTGAGCGCCTCGCGAGACTTCTCGAGGCCCTTCTTCAAGCGGTCAGCAAGCCCCATCAGGCATCGACCACCTTTCCTGTCGCGCGGTCAAGCCGCTGGGATACAACATGGCTCACGCCGTCAGCCTGCATGGAGACGCCATAGAGGACGTCTGCCTGCTCCATCGTGCGCCTCTGGTGAGAGATGACGATGAGCTGCGTGGTGGCCTTGAGCTGTTCGATGGCGTCGAGCAGCTTGTCGAGGTTGGAGTCGTCGAGAGCGGCCTCAACCTCGTCGAAGACGTAGAACGGCACCGTGCGGGTGCGGTAGACGGCGAAGAGCAGCGCGAGGGCCGTAAGCGACTTCTCACCGCCACTCATGAGCGTCATCTTTGCGATGCGCTTGCCGCGGGGCTGGGCCACGACCTCGATGCCCGTCTCGGCCGGGTGGTCGGGGTCGGTCATCTCGAGGTGCGCCCTGCCACCAGGGAAGAGCATGCCGAATATCTCGACGAAGTTAGCGTTCACGGCCTCGAACGTCGAAAGGAACTGGCGGCGCATCTTGCGGTCGATGGCCGCGGTGATCTTGGTGAGGGCGCCGCGGGCGCTCTCGAGGTCCGCGAGCTGAGCTGCGATGTAGTCCGCGCGCTCCTTGAGCTTGGTGTACTCGTCCATCGCCACCTGGTTCACGGGTCCCAACCCGTCAATCTGGCGGCGCAGGGCGTCGACCTCGCGCTCGGTGGCCTCGCGGTCGTCGGGCTCGGGCATCTGGAGGGCCTCCTCAAGCACGTGGCGGCCGTCTGCCGTGATCTGCGCGATGGCCTGCTCGACGCGTACCTCGAGCTTGCCCGAGTCGACCTTGAGAGAGTTCTGGGAGGCGCGGGCGGCCTCGAGCTCGGTGGTGACGTCGGCCACCTGCTTCTTGGCGTCACCGATCGTCTTCTTGAGAGAGTCGGAGTCTGCCTCGGCAAGGCTCGCGCGGTCCCTCAGGCGCTCAGCCCACTCGAGGCAGGCAGCATGGATTGCCTCGTAGCGCTCGTGGAGCGGGTCGATGCGCAGGCGCAGAACCTCGAGCGAGCGCGTGCCCTCGCGGGCGGCGCGATCGCGCTCGGTGAGCTCGTCGATGCGGGTCTTGAGCTGGGACTCGCGTCCCTCGAGGTGGGTCAGGCGCTCGCGCGAGGTGGCGAGCTCGAGGCGGGCGTCGGCCGCCTTCTTGGTGGCGCTGTCCTCGGCACGCGACGCCTCGCGGCGGCGGTCCTGGGCCTTCGCGAGGTCTTCGGCGATCTGCGCGAGGCGGGCGCGCCCCTCCTCGATCTTGGAGGCGAGCTCGTCCAGGCGCGGGCGGGCCTTTGCGACGCGCTCGGTGGCGGCCTCGCGCTTGACGGTGACCTGTGCGCGCTCGTCGGCGGCGCTCGCGACCTGGCCCTCGAGGCGGCCGATCTCGGACGTGACGGAGCCGTGCTCGCTCTCGAGGCGGCTCACCTCGCCCTTGGCCTCGCTCGCGGCGGCGC
>ENA-OVGE01001805-OVGE01001805.1-human-gut-metagenome-genome-assembly--contig:-NODE-1805-length-15744-cov-5.454076_pt1 | contig 15744 bp, 10 predicted proteins | sample MGYA00237769_ERZ505417 | MGnify/ENA primary metagenome ERZ505417 (study PRJEB26158, sample SAMN06016403) | human gut metagenome | biome: human gut; feature: ankylosing spondylitis patient; material... | reverse complement strand
CGTAAGGCGAGCTGTTCCAAAAGACCAATCTGCTGCAAGGCGAGATGATGGTCAGCCATTATTTTTTCTTTCTGCCAAGCAGGACAACGCCGCCGAGAGAAACGGCTGCCAGCGCCATCGCAGCAAAGACGGTGGTGGTGTCGCCGGTTTCAGGGTTGTACTTGTCAGGCTGCTCGGTGGTTGGGGTTTCGGTTTCTTCCGGAACGTCAACCTCGGTTGTCGGCTTGTCCTTTACCGGAGCGTCCGGCAGCGGCTCCCAGTCGTCGTCATCGTCGCGGTTCGGGCGGGACGGACGGTCCGGATCCGGGTCGGGATCGGGGGTTGGTTCAACAGGTTTACCGTTGCTGACAGTATAGGAGACGGTTGGCTTGTCGAAGGCTTCCTTTTCGCCGACATTTCCGTTGCTGTCAACCGGGAAGAGAACGGCGCTGTTGTTGGTGTACAGGCCAGCGTAGTTCTCGCTGCCGTCTTCATCATACTGTCCGTAGGTACCGTCAGCAGTTTTGGGGTTGGCCAGTTTGACGGTGTAGGTCAACTGTACAGATTTGTCAATTGTAATTGGAACGTTAATTTCCCAAACGAACAACTCGCCAGCAACAACCGTTTCGTCCTCAATATCCATAGTAGCAACACCGAGGCCGTTTGGATAGTAAGTCAGAACGAATGGGTAAATGCCGTCTCTGGATTCACCGAAATAGTAGGTGTTTCCATCTTTGGTGAAATCAAGTTCTTCACCGCCGACGGTCAGAGAAACAACATCGACAAAGTCAAAATCGTAATCATAGTTTACGCCGTCATCGTCGCCGCCAATCACATCGATGACCTGGCTGCCTGCGTCGACAACATAGGTGATTTCTCTTTCTACCTCATCAAATGCACCGGAAAGATCATCCGAAATATTGTAGCATTTACCCTGTTCATTAGTCCACTCCATAAATTCACTGGCTATTGGATAACCGGAAACCTCCCAGTAAAGGTTGATGCATTTATATTTGGAGGCAGCGTTCGCATAAGCATGAGCAGCTTCATAGACACCTTTTTCTACGCCAGAATAATAACTTTCATATTCGCCTTGACGAATGTAATAATCGGCGTATTCAGTATCTTCAAGAACTTCGATTACACTTTCAGCATCAAAAACAGGGACCTCATAATTAGAGTTCAATTGAGTGTCTCCAGATGGGGTATCGAAAACAGTCTGGAAAGAAGTTTTAGTGGTATCAAAGTAATAATATGAGTTTGCGCCATTGAAAACTACAGAATAATCGGCAGTTCCTTGTCCCCAAATAGTCTTAACTTCTCCGTTCTGGTCATTCCAGGCGTGGCTAATACCATCCGTTACAAGTACCATGTATTTGTTCTCGGCAGGGGTTGAGCTGGCATCCAGCATAGCAACAGCAGCATCAATACCAGCTTCAATATTGGTGCCGGAAAGGTTTCCTTCCATGATGGCATTTTTGATAGAATCAATACTTTCACTGGTCAAGGCTGTTAATTCAATACCGCTATCGGCTTTGTACCAGAAATTGACAACACCGACATTGATAACGGCATCGGAATTGTTGACGATTTCCAGCAAATTGTCCATCATGTCGGAAATTTCTTGACGAGCAGCACCAGCACTGCTGGAACGGTCAAGAACGAAAACAACATCGGTGACAGGAACAGTTTCCGCTGCCGGCAGCGACAAAGTTACCTGCGACTCATAGTTCTCATCCAGGTTGGTTGCGGTTTTGGACTTGGAGGTTTCCCAATCAACCGGTTCGCTCGGCTCGGTTGGAGCGTCTGGGTCGTACTGATAGGGGTGTGCAGCTTTCAGTGCCAGCACACCGGTGACGGCTGTGGTAGCGTCCTCGTACAGTTCTGCATGGACAGGGCCGGTGTGGGCGTTCCAGCGGCTGTTTGCACTATCATCAAACCAGCCGGTGATGGTATGGTTGCAGTCCGGGGCTCCATCAAGTTTCCAGTCGGAGCCGACTTTGCCGAAGGTGAGGGAGGAATTGACATTTACAGAATCATAATCTTCTGTTCCAGAATTATACTCCCAAGCAATGTCAGAATTATATAAGTCATCACCAGCAATCTCGGCGTGATTGTTGAAAATTTGCACATCAGAAGAAAGAGTGCATTGGCCTTCATTGTAAATACCGCCGCCTTGGATTTTGGAGTGGTTCTCTTGGATATCTCCAGACTGCATATTGAGTGTTGCATTTTCACCCCAGAGATAGATGCCACTACCTTCATTTTTTCTGATACTTACAATGCTGTCGGAAGAAATAGAAGCAGATCCACTTATAACAAGTGCACCAGGTCTTGACCAGCGACTTTTTTGAGCGCAGGCAACTTTATTTTCTTCGATAGTAAGAGTGGAGGCGGTAACGTTCATTTCACCGCTGGAAATAACACCGCATATACCGTTACCATTAGCAGTTACGTCTGAATTAGTAATAATCAAATTACCCGCAGACAAACCATGGCTACCGTTATTGCTGAAATTGACATATTTACCGTTGCTTTCATTGCAATCGATAAATTTAAAATGGGAGCCATTCGAACCATTGCCAGTACTGTTGATTACTTCAACGGTAGAATTTTCCGCGGTGACCCAGAATGTCCCCGTAAAACCAGAACGGTTGTGGTCAGAAATGAAGGTAGAATCGGTGATATTTACGTTGTAGCCACCGTCGCCGCCATCCCATTCCAGGGCGTCTTGAGGATAGTTCTTAATCTTTAAAACAGAACCATTTTTTATGTTCAGAACGTTGTTACTACAAAAATAAATGGCATGTGGACTATTGGCAACGCCGCTTGCATCCATGCTCATCTCGACATTGTCCAAGGTTAAGGATGCATTTGTGCTCGCGGAGATGGTCATCCAATTCCACTCAGCAGTGTACGGGGTGCTGCCAATGCCGTTCATGGTAACCTTGCAATCTTGGAAGGTAAGAGCTTTGCCCCAAAGAGCAATACCGTATTTTGTAAATTTGATTTCTGGGTTTACGCCATCAGCACCTTTACCTTTAATGGTCAGGTTTTTGGAAAGATTCATACCGGCGGTAGTTGTGCAATTGGTCAAAACCTCAATGGTAGCGCCGTCTGTCGCAGCAGCAACTGCATCATCCAGAGTTTTATATTGCTTAAGACCTTCTCCTGTTTCAATAATTGCAACAGTGTCAGGGTCAATTTCCTCAGTCTCCGGCAACACATCCGCCTGCTCCCGCATCGCGATCAGCTCTTCCAGCGCGGTCAACTTGGCCAAAACGGTCGCGTCGAATGCGGCTTTCTGCTCCTCGGTCAACGCGTCGTAAGCGGCGCGGGCAGCTTTTACCTGCTCCTGAACCTGGCTGTAGTAGGCGTCCAGCGCGGCCTGGTAGGCTTCCTGATAGCCTTCATCCTCTGGTTTCAGCTCGATGGTAGGCGTATAGTTTGCCAGAGCGTCGGTGGTCGGCAGAGAGTTAATCACATCAACAACCGCTTGCACCGCAGCGACGTCCTCCTCAGAGGGAGTATTATCAGGTTTCTGAGCGAGGGAACAGTTTTCCTCGTGCTGGCCGTCTACGCCGCCGCACTCTGGACATGCGGTTTCGCCAGAATCGCCTTCATCGGGCTGCTGGTTCGCACTGCAGCCTTCTTCATGCTGGCCGTCTACACCGCCGCACACAGGGCAGGTGTTTTCAGGCTGCTGGTTCGCACTGCAGCCTTCTTCATGCTGGCCATCTACGCCGCCGCAAATCTCGCAACCGTTTTCCAGAAGGTCATCATTTACATTGCCTGATTCATTTGCTACATCTGTCTCCACCTTATCAAGGATCGGCTCTAGAGCCGAAACATCAACGGCCGTTGATGTTTCATTCTCACCAACCGCGAAGGCCGTGAGAACGCCTTGAGAACTGAAGACCATTGTTGCGGCAAGAACCAGAGCGACTGCGGATCGCTTGAGTTTTTTGCTCATAACAATTTCTCCTATTCTTTTGTCTAAATTTTAAGGGCAAATCCCTTAATTGCTTATAGGATAGCACAAAAAATTAGGAATGTAAAGTGTATTTCCGGAAGAAATGTCAAAAAATATTATCAAAATATTCACAAAAATCTCCTCGAAACTCCGTTTTTTGCACAACGCAAAAAATGCTTGCAAAAATGCAAAATCGATGCTACAATAGACTTACAGGAAAGGAGCTGACAGAGATGCCGGAACGTACCTATCTTGCTATCGATTTAAAATCCTTCTACGCTTCGGTCGAGTGTATCGAGCGGGGGCTCAACCCTATGACCACTAATCTGGTCGTCGCGGACGCCAGCCGCACCGAAAAGACCATCTGTCTGGCGGTTTCTCCCTCCTTAAAATCCTACGGCATTCCCGGCCGCCCGCGCCTGTTTGAGGTGCTGCAGAAGGTGAAGGAGATCAACCTCCGCCGCGCCCAGCGCGCACCCGGACACAGGTTGACAGGCAGCTCCAGCGATAACGAACAGCTCAAAATTTCGCCGGAGATTGGGCTGGATTTCATCGTCGCGCCGCCGCGCATGGCCCACTATATGCAGGTGAGCACGAAAATTTACGACATCTATCTAAAATATATCGCGCCGGAAGATATCCATGTCTACTCGATCGACGAGGTGCTGATCGACGTCACCGGTTACCTGCAAACCTACCGCCTGTCAGCCTATGACCTGGCGATGAAGATGATTTTGGACGTGGTGCGCACCACTGGCATCACCGCCACTGCCGGGATTGGACCTAATCTCTATCTGGCCAAGGTGGCGTTGGACATCGGGGCCAAGCACATTCAGCCCGATGAAAATGGGGTGCGCATCGCCTGCCTTGATGAAATGAGCTACCGCCGCACCCTCTGGACCCACCGCCCGCTGACCGATTTCTGGCGGGTGGGCAGAGGCTATGCCCGCAAGTTGGAGGCCCACGGGATGTGCACCATGGGGGATATTGCCCGCTGCTCAATCGGAAAACCGTCCGATTATTACAATGAAGATTTTTTATACAAGATGTTCGGTGTCAACGCCGAGCTGCTGATCGACCACGCCTGGGGATGGGAGCCCTGTACCATCGCCGACATCAAGGCCTACAAGCCTGAATCGAACAGCGTCGGCTCCGGGCAGGTGCTCTCCTGCCCCTATTCCTGCCAGATGGCCCGCCTGGTGGTGCACGAGATGGCCGATTCGCTGGCGCTGGAGCTGGTGGACCAGCATCTTGTCACCGATCAGCTGGTGCTGACCATCGGCTACGACATCGAGAACCTCAAAGACCCGCAGCGCCGCAGGCAGTATCATGGGCAGGTGAGCGCCGACCGCTATGGCCGCGCCATCCCCAAGCACACCACCGGCACCGTCCATCTGGACTACACCTCCTCCGCCCGAAAAATTGTCGAGGCGGCGCTCGAGTTGTTTGACCAGGTGGCGGATGCAAAGCTCACGGTGCGCCGTCTCAACCTGACCGCCAACCATGTGGTCGACGAGGCACAGGTGCCGGAGCAGCAGGTCTGCGAGCAGCTTGACTTCTTTACCAATTACGGGGTCCAAAAGGAGGAGGAACAGCAGCTGCAGCGGGAGCGGCGCAGGCAGCAGGCGGTGCTTTCTATCAAGAAAAAATTTGGCAAAAACGCGATCCTAAAGGGGATGAACCTGGAGGAAGGGGCGACCGCCCGCGACCGCAACGACAAGATTGGAGGGCACAAAGCATGAAAGGCCCATACGACGACATCATCAATCTGCCGCATCCGGTTTCCAAAACCCATCCGCGCATGTCGATGATCGAGCGCGCAGCGCAGTTTTCGCCCTTTGCGGCCCTGACCGGATATGGGGCAGCGATCAAGGAAACCGCCCGCCTGACCGACCGCAAGCTCGAGCTGGACGAGGAAACACAGGCCCTGCTGGACCTGCGCCAGCATTTTTTGCTGGAGCATCTTGCCCAGCGGCCCGAGGTGACGATTACCTATTTTGAGCCGGATGCGCGCAAGGAAGGCGGCAGCTACCAGACGGTCACAGCCCGCGTCAAAAAGCTGGACGAGTATCAGCGCCTGCTGATTTTAGAAGGCGGTCAGTCGATCCCGCTGGACAATATCGCCGCCCTTTCAGGGGCGTTTTTTGAAAGGATGGGTTTGGGAGAATAAAAAAGGGAGCGCGTGCGCTCCCTTTTCCTGTCTATTCGAACTGGCTGTAGTAAAGGGAAGCGTAAGCACCCTTCTTGGCCAGCAGTTCCTGGTGGTTTCCCTGTTCGATGATGTTGCCGTGTTCCATGTACAAAATCATATCCGCGTCGCGAATGGTCGACAGCCGGTGCGCGATGACGAAGCTGGTTCGGCCACTCATCAGCGCCTTCATTGCCTTGCCGATCTCCACCTCGGTGCGGGTGTCGACGCTGGAGGTCGCTTCGTCCAGAATCAGGATCGGCGGGTTGCACAAAAAGACGCGGGCGATGGTCAGCAGCTGGCGCTGTCCAGCGGAGAGATTGGCTGCGTCGTTGTCCAGCATGGTGTCGTACCCCTGCGGCATGGTACGAATAAAGTAGTCGACCTTCGCCGCCTTAGCCGCGGCCACAATCTCCTCACGGGTTGCGTCCGGCTTGCTGTAAGCGATATTTTCAGCGATGGTTCCGCCAAACAGCCAGGTGTCCTGCAGCACCATACCGAAGTTCTGGCGCAGGCTCTTTCGGGTCATCTTGGAGGTGTCGACCCCGTCGATGGAAATTTTGCCGCCGTTGATCTCATAGAAGCGCATCAGCAGGTTGACCAGCGTGGTTTTGCCGGCGCCGGTGCTGCCGACGACTGCAATCTTCTGGCCTGGCTTTGCCGAAAAGCTGATGTCCTTCATCAGGATCTTCTTGGGGTCATAGCCAAAGCTGACATGTTCAAAGGAGATGTTGCCTTTGGCGCGCTCCAGAATCTCCGGCTGCGCAGGGTCGGGAATTTCCTCGGTCTCGTCCAGCAGCTCGAAGGTTCGGTTGGCCGAAGCCAGCGCCGCCTGCAGGGAGTTGATCATGTAGGACGCCTCGGTCAGCGGCTCCGCCATCTGGTTGATGTACTGGAAGAAGGCCTGAACGACGCCGACGGTCATTCTGCCGTTTAGCATCGCGTGGCCGGAGATGATGGCGATGACAACGTAGGCCATACGGGTCAGCAGACGGATCAGCGGGTTGACGCAGTTGACCAGAAAGTCCGCCTTCTGGCTGGCGATGCGGTTCCGTTCAGCCGAAGCGGCGACCTGCTCCAGGCTTTCCTGCTCGTGGTTGAATGCCTTGATGACATTTCTTCCATTATAATATTCCTCCACGACACCGGTGAGGTCGGCGATGGTTTCCTGACGCTCGGTGGCATACTGCAGGTTTTTCTTGGAGACAATTTGGGTAATCACCATGCTGATGACCATAAAGACCAGGAAGATCAGAGTCAGCGGGACGCTGTAATAGAACATGACGATCAGTGAGCCGATGACCGTTCCGATCGCGACCAGCAGTTTGAGCAGACCGGTCTGCAGCACCTCCGCAATTTTGTCCAGGTCGCTGGTGACGCGGCTGAGGATTTCTCCGGCCTTGTTTTGGTCAAAAAAGCGCAGCGGCGGGCGGTTGAGCTTGCGCGCAATCTGCTTGCGCAGGCGAAGGGTGAGGGTTTCTGCGACGTTCGCCATCAGGTAAGACTGCAGGTAATAGAAGATCCAGGTGCAGAAGTACTGCACCGACAGCTGGAACAACTCCCGTCCCATGTTCTCCCAGCTGATCGAGAAGGGAGTGCCGTTTTGCCATGCCGCCTGGATGCTCTGCCAGAGATGGTCGATGACGATGGCGCTGTACATCGGGTTCCAGATACTCAGACCGATGTAAATGATAATCGAAATGGCAACGATGGTCAGGCGCACTTGCTGACCTTTCAGCTGGCTGAACAGCCGCGCGATGCTGCCTTGGGTGTTGTAATGGATTTCGCTCATGCTTCCTGAGCCTCCTTTGTCTGAGATTCATAGATTTCGCGGTATACCGGACAGGTTTGCAGCAGCTCCTCGTGCTTGCCAAGGCCGACCATCTGTCCCTCGTTGAGCACGACAATCTGGTCGGCGTGCTGGATGGTGCTGACGCGCTGGGCGATGATGAGCACAGCGGCGTCCTGTCTCTCCTTGGCCAGAGCCTTGCGCAGCGCCGCATCGGTTTTAAAGTCCAGAGCGGAGAAGCTGTCATCGAAGATGTACAGCTCCGGCTTTTTGACCAGAACGCGGGCAATGGAAAGACGCTGCTTCTGGCCGCCGGAAAAGTTGGTGCCGCCCTGTGCCACAAAGGAATTTAAGCCGTCCGGCAGCGAACGGATAAAATCGCCGGCCTGGGCGACGTCTGCGGCGTGCATCAGCTGCTCGTCGGTGGCGTCCGCGTTGCCGTAACGCAGGTTGCTGGCAATGGTGCCGGAGAACAGCCAGGCTTTCTGCTGCACATAAGCCAGGTGATCGCGCAGGGTATGCTGAGTCATCTGGCGGATATCCTTGCCGTTTAGCAGGATGGAGCCGCCGATGACGTCGTGGAAACGAAGAATCAGGGATGCGACGGTGGATTTACCGCTGCCGGTGCCGCCGATGATCGCGGTTGTCTGGCCGCGGCGGCAGCTGAAGTTCAGGTGAGACAGGGTGTTTTCCTCTGCGTCGGCAAATCGGAACGAGACGTTGCGGAAGGCAAGAACCTCATCCTGGTTTGGCAGGGATTTTTGGTCGTCCTGCTCGACCAGGTCGCGAATTTCCGGCGAATGTTCGAGCACCGCACGGATACGCTCACAGCATTCCAGCGCACGGGGCATGGTCAGAATGACCATCTGGGCCATCATTAAGAAGAACATGACCATCATGGCGTACTGGATGACGGCGGTGATGTCGCCGATCTGCAGGTTGCCTAAGCTGATATATCCGCCGCTGAGCCAGTAGACGATGACAACGAAGAGGTTGATAAAAAAGTAGGAAAGACCATCGAGGTTTGCAAAGCGGCGGTTTGCCTTGATGGAAGTTTCCGCATAGTTGGAAAAGGCGTCGCTCATCCGGTTTTGTTCCCGCTTCTCATTGTTGAAGGCGCGCACAACACGCACGCCGGTGATGTTTTCCAGCAGGATGGTGGTCATGCGGTCCAGCAGCTTTTGCAGCTTTGTAAATAGAGGGGAGGCGCTGCGCATGATTCCCAGGGCCAGGATAAAGACCAGCGCGGTCAAAATCAGCAGGATGGTGCCCAGAGTGGTGTTCAGCAGGAAGGACAGCGCCAGGGCGATGATGCAGACCAGCGGTACCGGCAGTACCATCTGGATGAAGCTGGTGAGCGCAAACTGGATGGTGGTGATGTCCGAAACGGTTCGGGTTGTGATCGAAGCGGTTCCGAACTGACGAAAATCGTAGACCGAAAGCTTGAGCGATTTTTCATAGAGCGCGACGCGCATGTCCTTGCCGACGCGGGCGGCAAGGGTGGCGCAGGCGTAGCCGCCCAGGATGGCGCAGATGCTGGAGAACAGCGATACTGCGCCCATCTGCAGGCCGGTTGTCAGCAGCTCCTCAAAGGCGACGCCCGAGGTGCCCTGGTTGAGCAGGTGTGCGGCCAGTGTCGGAATGAACAGCGAGCCGCTGACATCGATGACGGCGAGCAAAACCGTCAAAACGGTAAGTTTCCAATGTGGTTTTAGAAACTGCAGGATCAGTTTCATAAAGCAATCTCCTTTCTTAAAAAAAGTGCGCCCGGTTATTGTAAAAATAACCAGGCGCACCCGACATCTTATCGACCGTGGCCGGGAAAATTCCCCGGCCGGCCATTGCGATGGCCGGTCCTCCGATGACTGAATCAATATTTTGTTTGATGAACTCCGTCAGCTATTCTCTGATGGAGATGAAATAAAGCGCAAGTTTCCAGGTGCTGCCGAAGGTGGCATCCCAGCGCTGGAAAAGGTGATGAAGTTCACCTTTTGGAAGAACCATTCTGCCAGCCTCCTTTCAACATAAATAAAGCTGGATAAGGGAGGGGCTTTCTACCCCATGCCGACCTTGAAAATCATTTTTCTTGAATGATTTTTCTTCCGAGCAAAGACATTCTAACATGTCTTTGTTTGATTGCCAATCGCCAAAGTAATAAAAGATCATCGGAGAAAGGAGGCGCTTTTACAGCAAAAAGACGAAGGCAGCGCTTGTGCGCTGCCTTCGTCCTCGAGATTGCATTTAGTGATACTGTGCAGAGGTTTCCTTTATCTTTTTGGCAAATGTTTCCTTCCAAACGCCCGGATGGAACAGCAGCAGCAGCGGGAACAGCTCCAGCCTGCCGGCCAGCATATCAAACATCAGGGTGTATTTGGAGAGAATGGAAAGAGCACCGAAATTCTGTGTTGGGCCGACCCCTTCCAGGCCGGGACCGATGTTGTTGAAGGTGGCGGCAACGGCGGTGAAGTTGGTCACCATGTCGCGCCCTTCCAGCGAGACCAGAAAGACCGAGGAGGCGAAGATGATCATGTAGGTGATAAAAAAGACGTTGATGGAGCGCAGCACTTCGTGGTCGACTGGTTTGCCGTCCAGCTTGATTTTTTTCACGCTGTTCGGATGAAGGTAGGACCCCATCTCCTTGACAACGCTCTTGACCATGACGACACAGCGCGATACCTTGATGCCGCCACCGGTGCTGCCTGCGCAGGCGCCGATGAACATGAGCAAAACCAGTACAGTCCTGCTGGCGGCGGGCCAGAGGTTAAAGTCAGTGGTGGCAAATCCGGTGGTTGTGATGATGGTGGAGACTTGGAAGGCAGCGTGGGTCAAAGCCTCAAAAGCGGTGGAATAGTTGCCCATAATCTGGAAAAAGATAAAAGCGGTCGAACAGAAAATGATGATAAAGTACCAGCGAACTTCCTCCATGGCAAAGGCCTTTTTGAATTTGCCGAACAGGATCAGGTAGTAGGCGTTGAAGTTGACGCCAAACAACGCCATGAAAATGGTGTAGACCCATTGCTGATAGGCGGTATAGCTCATCATGCTGTCGTTTTTGATGGCAAAGCCGCCGGTGCCTGCGGTACCAAAGGTGGTGGTCAGCGCGTCGAACAGTGGCAGCTTGCCGGCCAGCAGAAACAGCACCTGCAGGATGGTCATGCCCAGATAAATCAAATACAGGATGCGGGCAGTGTGCTTGACCTTCGGCACCAGCTTGCCCACCGAAGGGCCGGGGCTCTCGGCGCGCATCAGGTTCATGTTGGAGCCGCCGCTTAACGGGATGACTGCCAGCAGAAAAACCAGAACGCCCATGCCGCCGATCCAGTGGGTGAAGCTGCGCCAGAACAGTGCGCAGTGGGACAGCGCCTCCACGTCGCTTAGGATGCTGGAGCCGGTGGTGGTGAAGCCGGAGATGGTCTCGAACAGCGCGTCGGTAAAGGAGGGAATTTCCCCGCTGATCCAGAAGGGCAGGCAGCCGTACAAGCTCATCACAATCCAGCTTAAAGCGGTGGCAATGCAGCCCTCCTTGAGGTGAAAGACAGTGTCCTCGGGCTTTTTTCGGATCATCAGATATCCCAACAGGGCGCCGAAGGCGGCCACCGCCAGGTAGTGAAAGCCCTCCATTTCCTGATAGATCAGCGCGACCAAACAAGGCAGCAGCAACAGCAGCGCCAGTATGGAGAGGACATAGCCCAGGATGTATCGGATCATTGCTTTGTTCATCGCATTTTACCTCAAAGTTTCCAAAATGTCCAAAATATCGTTGAAGCCGGTGTGGGTGGTGACGATCATGACCGTGTCGCCCACGCGGATGCAGTCCTGACCGCTGGGGATGATGATCTTGCCATTTCGGTTGATGCAGGAAAGCAGCAGATTTTTCTTGAGCGGCAGCTCCGCCAGCGAGATGTTGGTGACGGCGGATTTTTCCTGCACGCGGAATTCAATCGCTTCGGCGCGGTGGTCGAACATGTGGTACAGCGTTTCGATGTCGCTGCCCATCGAGTTCTTTTTGGCTCGGACATAGGCGATGATGGTTTCGGAGGTGATGTAGCGGGGATAAATGACACTGCCCAGATCCAGATTGCTGATGACGTCCTTGAAGGTGATGCGGTTAATCTTGGTGATGACCTTCGCATTGGAGACCTGTCGCGCGTACAGGGTGAGCAGGATGTTCTCCTCGTCGATGCCGGTCAGCGCGACAAAGGATTCGGTGTATTCGATGCCCTCCTCCTTGAGCAGGTCCTCGTTGGTGCCGTCCCCGTTGATGATGACCGCCTTGGGCAACAGGATGCTCAGCTCCTCGCAGCGGGCCTTGTCAATTTCGATGATCTTGACCGAGATGCCCATGTGCAGCAATTGCTTGGCCAGGTAGTAGGCAGCCTTGCCGCCGCCGATAATCATGGTGCTCTTGACCCGGTTGGTCTTAAAGCCAATGGTTTCCAGAAAATCCTTGGCTGACCGTCGGGAGGAAACGAAGGAGATGATGTCTCCCTTCTTCATCTGAAAGTCACCGGAAGGAATGAAAATTTCCTTGCCGCGCTCCACCGCGCAGATCAGGATGTTGTGTGCGATGGTCTTGCCCAAAAAGGCGATGGTCATGCCGTCCAGCATGTTGCCCTCCGGGACCTTGAACTTAATCAGCTCGGCTTGTCCGTGCGCAAAGGAGTTTACTTCCAGTGCGGTGGGGAGGTAGAGGATGCGCGCGGCCTCCTTGGCTGCCTCCAGCTCCGGGTTGATAATCATGGCCAGTCCCAGCTTTTCCCGCAGGTAGCCGACCTCGGTGCTGTAGTCCGGTGTGCGCACCCTGGCAATGGCGGCGCAGCCGCCTACCCTTTTTGCAACCGTGCAGCACAGCAGATTGAGCTCGTCGGAGTTGGTGACGGCGATGATGAGGTCGGCGTCCTCGATGCCGGCCTCCATCTGAACGCTGTAGCTGGCGCCGTTGCCCACAATGCCCATGACGTCAAACAGCCCGGTGATGCTCTGGATGCGCTGGGGGGACTTGTCGATGATGGTGAGGTCGTGGCCCTCCCGGCTGAGCTGTTCGACCAGGGTGGCGCCCACCTTGCCGCAGCCTACGATGATGATGCGCAGTCCCTTCGGCTGTCCCTTTTTGGGGACAGGAGGGCGTTTGAAAAATTTATTGCTTTTCCCGTTATACACAAACATATTTTTGATACCTCTTTGGAATCAGAATGAAGTGGTACCTCTACTATAACACCTTTCTACAGAAAAATCATCCTCTTTTTCGAGCGTGGGACGAAAATCTTTCGGAAAACAAACAAAATGAACAAAAAGGAGGCTGCTTTTATAACAGTAAAAACCGGCAGGCCACCGTTGACCTGTCGGTAAAGTTCACCATCAATCGTTCACAGAGCGCCTGCCGCGGTGCTGATGGCCGTGTTCCTCCTGGTGGTGGGAGCCGGTTCCCTCTGTCTGAGTGGGAGAGTCGTCCTGCCCGGCATCAGAAGGGGCGTTCTGCTCGGTATAAGAATCGATGAGCTGACGGATCTGACGCATCGAGAGTCCCTGCACCTGTTCCTCGGTGACGGAAGGGTCATACTGCTGCAGGATCAGGAAAGCCTGATACTTCCCCAAAGACATACCGGCAGCGTGCGCCTGGCTGACCAGCTCGATGTCCCCGGCATGGCAGTGGATGTTCTGATGGGTGGCGGCGCATCCCTCCACCTCCCGCAGGATGCTGCCGCACTGGCTGCTGTCCTGCCCGGAGACGGTCATCGACAAAACGGCGTCCTGCTCAAGGTAGGAGCCGATCTCCTGCGAGTCCAGCAGCTCCTGCAGCGCCTGGCGGTAGTCCAGATACTGCAGCTGGAGCGAATCGGCGATGGCCTGCCCCTCATCGTTATATCCCTGCACCGCGATGACCCGATCAAAGCGGTTGATGCTCAGCTCCAGCGACGGGTTGAGGTCGATGCTGATGAAGGCTGTCGGAATCAGGAACAGCCAGTAGCTGCCCAGCGCCAGCATTAATAACAGGCACAGCGACGCCAATGCCGGACGCCAGTGGGTGCGGCGGCGCGTCTGCTGCTGGACAAGCTGCTGCGCCAGATAGGTTCGGGTGCGCTTCTTAAGCTGCTCCTCGGCGTGAATGCGGTCGAGGGCGGTTTTCCATACGCTATTCAACTTCCATCACCCCCTCCAGATCCTTCCGCAGCCGCTCCCTCGCCCTTCGCAGAAGGGTGTAAACGGTGTTCACATTTTTGTGCAGAATCTGTGCAATCTCAAGCGCCGTATATTGTTCGTAGTAGTACAGGTATACCACATCCTTGTACTGGGCAGGCAGCGCCAAAACCGCCTCCAGCAGATCACGCTCGTCCGGCTCAAAGGGCTGCGGTGCCTCAACCAGCTGTTCCAGAGGAACGGTACGGGAACGAAAGAAGCTCCTGAGCAGGTCCTTGCAGGCGTTGATGGTGACACGAATCATCCAGGCTTTTTCATGCTGCTCGTTTTCAAAGGGCTGGTCGCGCAGCAGATATTTCAGAAAGACTGTCTGAAAGATGTCCTCGCTGTCGGCCTGATTTTTCAGATGCACCATGCAGATGCGCCGTACCGTGTCCGCATAAAGCTCGATGGCTCTGTTGGCTTGTTGCTCACTGAGCATATCTCCCCATCCTCTGTTTGTTGTAGATTATCCCCTGCAGCGCCCCGCGCCATGCCCGCGGCCGTGATGACCCGTATGATGGGAAGCCGCTGCGCCAAGGTAATCGCAGACGCCGTCGCCGTCCGTGTCGGTAAATTGTCCGGCATAGTGGTCGCAGATGCCGACGCCGTTTGCATCGCAGAAGGCGTTCCGGTTGGCCTCATGGTAATCGCAGACGCCGTCGCCGTCCAGGTCGGTGAAGCACTCGGCATAGTGGTCGCAGATGCCGTCACCGTCCGTATCGACGCAGCTGTGGGACGCGCCCAGATGGCAGCTTGGCAGATTCATGTGGCCATGGTGATGGCCGGCGAAGGCGGTGGTGCCGCCGAAAGCCACGAGCAACAGAGCTGCCGCGATCGCAGTGATTGTTTTTTTCATAAAAGATTCCTCCCGCTTTTTAGTTGCCCCGCAAGGGGCTTTCACCTAAAATACGATTGACAAGGCCAAATCCGTTCAGGCGGAGGAAATTTTTTCTTTCTTTTAGCATATCACCTTTTGCCCGTCATTTCCATCCCCCACCTATCAAAGAGAAGGGAAAGTCGACGATAAGAGAGCGGCGGATGGATTGAAAGGATAGATTAGACATTTGCGCAAAGGTGGTTTATAATAGAGGGGAAGGATTCAGCAGCTCGCCCGAAAAAGGGGCGGGCTCCAAAGGAGGTTTTCAGAATGAGTAAAACATTGGTTGCATTCTTTTCGGCCAGCGGCGTGACCCGGCAGGTCGCTCAAAAACTGGCGGCGGCAGCGCAGGCGGACCTGTATGAGATCAAGCCCGCTGTCCCATACACACAGGCCGACCTGAACTGGCGTGACAAGAGTTCCCGCAGTTCGGTGGAGATGCAGAATCTTGCCATCCGTCCGCAGCTGGCGGACACCGATGCGAAGATCGAGCAGTATGACCGGATTTTGCTGGGCTATCCGATCTGGTGGTACATGGCGCCGACCATCATCAATACTTTTTTGGAAAGCTATGATTTTTCCGGCAAGAGCATCATCCTCTTCGCGACCTCCGGCGGCAGCGGCTTCGGCAAGTCGGTCGAGGAGTTATCTCCCAGCTGCCCGAACGCGACGATCCGGGAAGGCAGGATGCTCAACGGCAACCCCTCCGAACAGGAGCTGCGGCAGTGGGTGGAAAGCCTGTAAAAGAAAGAAAAGCG
>ENA-OVGE01001802-OVGE01001802.1-human-gut-metagenome-genome-assembly--contig:-NODE-1802-length-15762-cov-42.035462_pt1 | contig 15762 bp, 9 predicted proteins | sample MGYA00237769_ERZ505417 | MGnify/ENA primary metagenome ERZ505417 (study PRJEB26158, sample SAMN06016403) | human gut metagenome | biome: human gut; feature: ankylosing spondylitis patient; material... | reverse complement strand
CAAAGTCTCATCGGTCGCGTAGCCCGCTACGCTCTCTCTTCGGACTTTGGCATGCTTCGCCGAAATAGCGCACAATTTGATGGCAATTAATTTTGAACACCTACTTATATTGTGTGACTTTTGCCACTCGCAGGCAGCCCCGCCGCCACCGGGGCGCCACCCACACCGGACGTCAGCGGATTACGTCCACGGTGTCGCCGTGAACCAGCCAAACCCGCTTGAACCCGAGAGCCAGGGCCCGGTCGGCCAGGCTGTCTACCATCCGGCGGTCTTCAACCGCCACCACTGTGTCGCGGCACACGGCAGGCCATTTGTAGCCGGTGGCCGCAACGGCCGTGTTCCCCCATGCAAAGGCATCGGCGGGAAGCACGCAAAACGACGAGTACTTGCGCTCATGGCCGGCCAATGACACTATGTAAACGCTGTCAACAGGCTCGCCTGTCTTCTCTATGGCCTCGCGCCCCATGCGCCGGCCCATAAGGCCCGAGTCGTAAGACTTCTGCCAATGGTGCCAGTCGACAAAGAGGCAGGAAGCCACAAACATGGCGAAGAGCGGGGCAAGGCGGCCGTAACCGTCGGCCTTGTCGGCCAGGAAAGCCACCATGAGCGCAGCCATAGACAGGCCGGCGTATGAATGCATGGTGGTGAAAATGGTGAGCAGGTGGGGCAAGGCGGCCATCACCATGCAGGCGGCAAGCGTGAGCAAGGGCCTGCTCACGAGATGGCGGCGCTGCGAAAAGAGCAGCACCACGATGAAAGGCATCGACATTGCCGCCGTAGCGGCCACCAGTAGGAGGTTGCGGCTGGGCGCATGGACAAGGCTCACGTAGTCTACAGGCACCCAGGCCATGCCGATGAACATTGCCACATCGAGCAACTTAGCCACCGGGGTGCTCTCGAAATACTCGTGGTTGATGTCTACGTAGGCTGTGGTGAGGGCTATGCGCAAGGCAAAGTAGGCTGCCGACGCCACCACGCCCCACACCATGCCGGAGCGCAAGCGGCCCCAACCGCCGCCGGGCGAGCCCGGGCCCGAAATGCCGAAGGCAAACAGCGGGGCGATGAAGAAAAACATTATGCCGTTCTCTTTCCACAGCGTAGCCACGAAAACGCACGTCAGCCACAGTGCCACGCGGGGCTTGCGGCCGCGGTTGAAGTAGTGCCACAGCCCGAGAAGCCCGAAGAAATGGGAGCAGGCCTGGTTGAGGGCGTCGACCCCGTAGACCGTGCCGAGCATGGCGGGAGAGATGAAGAAGAACACGGTGCCTATGTTGCGGGCCGTCTTGCAAAGGCCCATGGCGGTGGCAAGCCGGTAGACGAGCACCGTCACACCCACGTGGGCGGCATATACAACAATGTGGTTGAGGGCCGGAAACATGCGGTGGTCGAGCCCCAGCAGCCAGCCGAAAGCGGCGTCAAAAGGGCGCCAGTAGCTCGAATTTGGCAGAAGCCTGTAACTGAAAAGGCCGTCGAAACTGGGCGCGGTGTAGTAAGTCCAGTCGTCGAATGTGGGCAACAGCAGCACTATGGCATAGAGAATGGCCGGCGAGAGCAGCAATATCACTGCCAGCGGATTAACCCGCCCAATCCAGTTATCGTCCTTGCCGTTGTTCATGCCGGTATGCTTGAGGTCAATTTATGATTGCTATCTTGCACACGGTTCCCTTGCTTCCGTCGCTCTTGGCCGTGACCACGCTGTACACTCCCGACGCCACGCGGCGGCCGCGGCTGTCGCGCCCGTCCCACGTAAACGTGCCTCCGTTGCTCCGCCCCGACGCCACGAGGGCGCCGCTGGCCGTTGTCACCTTGACATCGGCGTCGAAACTGAGCCCCGTGACGGTTATCAGCCCCGTGTAGCCGGGCTCCACCGGGTTGGGGTAAGCGTAGACATTGTCTTTCTCCATCTCCTCCGCCGGGTCGGTGGCATCGCCCATGTACGAGCAGAGACCGCGGTCGGTGCCTATGAATACCTCGCCTGTCTGCCCGTCGATGGCTATGTCCATGACGTTGTTCGAGAGCAGGGGGCTGTTCTCTGTGGTAAAATGCAGCAGCTGGGTCATGTTGTCCGCGCTTATCAGATAGATTCCGTTGTCTGACGTTCCGAACCATTTCCTGTTGGCTCCGTCTATGGCTATGGCCGAGATACTTATGTTACCGAGCAGGTAGTCGGCATAGTTGGTGCCGTCGTTGCGCGGCACCTTGAACTGGTTGAAGGCCATGGTGGCGTCGCCCGAGGCTATCTGCTGCGGCGTGACATACATCGGGCCGGCGCTTGTTGCGAACCAAATGTTGCCGTCGCGGTCTTCGGTCACGTCTCTCAAATAGGTAAGCGTGAGGTTTGTTCCGTCTTGGTTGGCAAAGTCGCGGTCGTAGGCCGTGAGCTCCGACTGGGCCGTGTTGTAGCGCAGCAGGCCCGGTTGGCGGTAGTGGTTGTTGCCAAACCACATCAGCCCGCGGCTGTCGAACATCAGCCCGTCCATGCCTTCGAGCGAACGGCCCATGCCCTCTACCATGAGCTTGCTGTCGTGGTGGGATATCCACTCGCCATCGGGGGTGAGCTCAAAGAGCGACGTCGACGGGCTGATGCTGTTGGTAAGCCACAGGTGTCCGTCGGATGCGAACCTCACGGAAGTCACTTCCACGTATTCCTTGTCGCCTTCATCGACGGTGGCTGCCGCCCGGAGCGGACTGTTGTCGATGGTGTATTCGTTGACGAACTTGCCGTCGCGGTACTCATAAAGCCCCGTCTGCCCGCCGGCAAAGACATGCGACGGGTCGGCCGGGTCGACGTCGCAGGCGAAGATCCTGACGAAACGGTGGCCTATCCTGTCCTCTATGTCGTTCTCAAACACAGTCCATTCGCCATCTTCGAGCACCTGCACGCAGGCCTTGTCCTCAAGGTTGGTCATGCCGTTGGCTGTGTACAGCCTTCCGCCCTTGAACATAAGGAAGCCCATGTAGTTGTAGTCGGGGCCGCCGGGGTTGAGCGTTGACACGAGCCCATGGTACTCGTCATAGTCGGAAGTGTCGAGGTCGAATATCCCCGGGCGCCAACTGTCAACGCGGCCCCAGTTGTTTCTGTCGATGAGGTTGGCCGTGAGGTCGGCCGCCCACACCTCGCCCGATGCCGTGCGGGCATATATGCGGCCGTCATCGAGCGCCAGGCGCGCAACGGCGATGCCCAGGTTGTAGGTCTCGCTTATCTCCGCACGGGCCATGTCGACCTTCACCACGCCGAAGTTTGTGGCAAGATAGGCATACTGGGCGTCCATCCTGATGGTGTTCACCGTCTTGTCTTCGGTCATCGACTTGCTGTACAGGTCTGAGATGTTGGTCACATCGCCGTTTGTTTCCACCAAGTCGATGTTGCTGTTGTCGTAAACCGCGATGAGCCTTCCGGCCCGGCTGTTCCACGCGATGTTGGTTATGCATGCGTCGCTGAGCCCGCTCACCTTGTCGTAAGTGGCTATCGACCCGTCATTAAGGTTATACTGGTACAGCCCGTTGGACGCAAGCACAAACAGATAGTTGCCTGCCTTGCGTATCTGCTGGATGTCGTGATATGCCATGTAGGCGTTCCACGTGCCTATGCCCTGGCCGCTCAGCGTGGCCGGGGCTGCCGTCATGAGGCACAATGCCAATGCTATTATTGTACGCATACGCTCATTTATATGTCTTGTTTCCAACCGGCAGGCCAGCCTCCGCAGCCCCGCAGCCGCATGGCGCGCGGGGCCCGGCACCGCGTGGGGCACAGGGCAGCCGTCAGCCGCGGGTGCCGAGCAGGTGGGCGGCCAGCTTGGCGACGGCCCTCGCGCGGTGGCTTATCTTGTTCTTCACGCCAGGCCCGAGGGCGGCAAAGGTCTCGCCGTAGCCTTCGGGGCGGAATATGGGGTCGTAGCCGAAGCCCCCCTCGCCGCTGCGCGTGCGCGTTATCTCGCCGTCGACGCGCCCCTCGAACGTCGTGAGGCGCGGCCCGTCGCTTCCGCCGATTGTTTCTAATAACGCGATAACAGTGCGGAATCGTGCCCGGCGATTGTTATTTTCTCCTAATTCTGCCAACAACTTGGCCATGTTTGCCTCGCTGTCGTGGCCTGCGCCGCCTGCGTAGCGTGCGCTGTAAACACCCGGGGCGCCCCCGAGGGCGTCCACCTCGAGGCCCGTGTCGTCGGCAAACACGCTGAGCCCATAGTGGTCGTAGACATAGCGCGCCTTCTGCGTGGCGTTCTCTTCGAGCGTCGTGCCTGTCTCGGGTATGTCGGCGTGGCAGCCGATGTCGGCCAGCGAGAGCACCTCTATGCCCTCTCCCAGTATCTGGCGAATCTCTTCGAGCTTATGCCCGTTGTTAGTTGCGAATACTATCTTCATTTGTCTTTATGTTATGTCCTTCCTTTTCGGCCTTGCCGGGCTTCACCTTTATGGGGTCGAATCCCTCGCCGTAAACACCGATGACCGAACTCTGGCTCACGAAAGCCTGCGGGTCGATCATCTTTATGAGCCTGAATATGGTGACGCTCTCGCGCTTCTTGGCCAGCAGGCATATCACTTTCATCTCCTTGCCGCTGTACCATCCGTGGCCGTCGAGCAGCGTCAGGCTGTGGTCGGTCTTGCGCGTTATGGCGCGGGCAATGTCTTCGTAGTGCTTCGAGAAGATGAGGAACTGCACCGACTGGCGCTGCACGCTCATCACATAGTCGAGCATCAGGCACTCGATGACCATCGTGCAGAGGCCGAACACCACCATCTGGCAACGGTGGAACACGTCGCCGAACGACGGGATGAAAAGGCTGCTGCCAATGATGCACAGGTCGACCATGATGAGCACGCGGCCGAGCGATATGTCGCGGTACTTGTTGACAGACGCCGCCACGATGTCGGTGCCGCCCGTGCTTCCGTTGTTCAGGAACACAATGGCGAGGGCCGTGCCCGTGAGCATGCACCCGATGACGAGCGACATGAAGTCGTTGCCGTCGCCCATGAGCTTGTAGAACGTGCCGTCGGGCATCATCACCACCTCCTGGGCCACCTCAAGCAGGAACGTGAGCATGAACGTGGCGTAGATGGTTTTCATTAGAAAGCGCCACCCGAGAATCTTCAACGCCGCCACGATGAGCACGGCATTGATGAGGAAGAAGGTGTACTGCACCGGGAAATGGGTGGCGTAAAACACTATGGCCCCTATGCCGGCGATGCCGCCCGTGACTATCTTGTAGGGCAACAGGAACACGGTGAAGCCGAAGGTGTAAAGCATCAGGCCGAAGGTTATGAACACATAGTCCTTGACCTCGTTGAATACTGCTGTTCTGTTGATTGTCATATAAAGGTGAATAGATGAATAAGTCGAATGTCAAAAGGTTGTGCCCGCTGCGGCATCGTGGTGGCCCTCCATGGCCACGGCCACGAGCGTGGCGGGCTGCGGGTGTAAAAACATTTCACAAGTAGGCATGCCTTCTGCAACGCCCTGGCGCCCAGCAGGTTGCGCCCGGATGCGTGGCTGGCTGCCAAACGGCCCGTATTGCAGTGTGAAACGGCCCGTACGGGCCGGCCAAACGGGCCGTTTTGCGTGCCTGCAAGGCCGCCGTGGCGGCGGCGGGGAGGCCATGTAGCAGTTTTTCGGCTGCCCGCCTGCCCCGCCACCCCTTGAGCCCCAGGCTGCAAGGGGGCCCCGTGGCGGCTTTACTTCACCACCACGTTGACTATCTTGCGCGGCACGATGATGACCTTCACCACCTGCTTGCCGCCCATATACTTGGCCGAGCGCTCGTCGGCAAGCACGGCCTGCTCTATCGTGGCGTTGTCGGCATCGGCGGCGAAGTCCATCTGGAAGCGCGCCTTGCCGTTGAACGAAACGGTGAGCTGCACGGTCGACTCCACGAGGTATTGCTCGTTCCACTGCGGCCAGCACGCGTCGCAAACGCTGCCGCGGCCTCCGAGGGCCTCCCAAAGCTCCTCGGCGATGTGGGGGGCGAACGGCGCTATGAGCACAACGAGGTCGGCGAGCAGGCTGCGGTTGTGGCACTTGAGCTGCCCGAGCTCGTTGACGCATATCATGAATGCCGAGATGCTCGTGTTGTAACTGAACTGCTCGATGTCTTGCGTCACCTTCTTTATCAGCTTGTGTACGGCCTTCAGCTCTGCGGCCGAGGGCTCGCGGTCGTCGGCCAGCAGGCCTCCCTCACGGCCGTAGAACAGGGCCCAGAACTTCTTCAGGAAGCGGTGGCAGCCGTCTATGCCGTTGGTGTCCCACGGCTTGCTCTGCTCCACCGGGCCGAGGAACATCTCGTAGAGGCGCAGTGTGTCGGCCCCGTATTTGTCGACTATCATGTCCGGGTTGACCACATTGTACATAGACTTCGACATTTTCTCTACCGCCCATCCGCAGACATACTTCCCTTCTTCGAGCACGAACTCTGCATTGGCATACTCCGGGCGCCATTTGCGGAAGGCGTCTATGTCGAGCACGTCGCCATGCACTATGTTTACGTCTACGTGCAGCGGCGTGGTGTCGTAGCGGTCCTTGAGCCCGAGAGAGACGAAGACGGGTGAAGCCCCCTCAACTCCCCCCGTGGGGGAGCTTAGGTTTGCGTCAGACTGTCGGCCCTCTCCCCCACGGGGGGAGTCGGAGGGGGCTTTCCTGTTTATACGATACACGAAGTTGCTTCGCCCCTGAATCATTCCCTGGTTGACAAGTTTCCTGAACGGTTCCTCAACGGCCGACACCCCGATGTCGTGCAGGAACTTGTTCCAGAAGCGCGAATATATAAGGTGGCCTGTGGCATGCTCTGTTCCGCCCACGTAGAGGTCTACCTCGCGCCAGTAAGAGTCGGCCTCGGCGCTCACCAATGCATTGTCGTTGTGCGGGTCCATATACCTAAGGTAATAGGCCGACGAGCCTGCGAAGCCCGGCATGGTGTTGAGTTCGAGCGGGAACACCGTCTTGTTGTCAATGCGCGAGTTGTCGGTCACCGAACGCGCCTCGGTGTCCCAGGCCCAGCGTGTGGCGTGGCCCAGCGGCGGCTCGCCCGTCTCGGTGGGCAGGAACGTGGCCACCTCGGGCAGCTCCAGCGGCAGACTGTCTTCAGGTATCATGTATGGCATGCCGTCTTTGTAGTACACCGGGAACGGCTCGCCCCAGTAACGCTGCCTCGAGAAGATGGCGTCGCGCAGGCGGTAGTTCACTTTTACGCGGCCCAGGCCCTGCTCCTCGACAAACGCCTTGGTCTTTGCAATGGCCTCCTTCACGGTGAGCCCGTTGAGCACGAGGCCCCCACGGGCCTCACATCCTGTGCGCGGCGAGTTGCAAACGATGCCCTCCTTGGCGTCGAAGCTCTGCTCGCTGACGTCGCATCCCTCTATCAGCGGCCTTATCTCGAGGCCGAAGTGCTTGGCAAAGGCATAGTCGCGAGAGTCGTGGGCAGGCACGGCCATGATGGCCCCCGTGCCGTATCCGGCCAGCACATAGTCGCTCACCCATATTGGTATCTCCTCGCCGGTGAGCGGGTTGACGGCATACGAGCCGGTGAACACGCCGCTGACGCTGCGGTCGGCTATGCGTTCGCGCTCGGTGCGCTTCTTCGTCCGCTCAAGGTAAGCGTCCACCTCGGCTTTCTGCCCGGGCGTGGTCAGCACGGCCACGAGCTCGCTCTCGGGTGCCAGCACCATGAAAGTGACGCCGAACATCGTGTCGGCGCGGGTGGTGAAGATGGTAAACGAAAGCCCCTCTCCATCTCTCCCCCGTGGGGAGAGGGCTCCGGCGGACTCTGCTGATGAGCTGGGGGGGAGTTGGTGGGGGGCCACCATGAACGTTATTTCGGCTCCTTCCGACCTCCCTATCCAGTTGCGCTGCGTCTCCTTGAGCGAGTCGGTCCAGTCTATCGTGTCCAGTCCGTCGAGCAGCCGCTGTGCGTATGCCGACACTCGCAGGCACCACTGGCGCATCTTCTTCTGCACCACGGGATAGCCGCCGCGCTCCGACACGCCGTCGACCACCTCGTCGTTGGCCAGCACCGTGCCCAGTTGCGGGCACCAGTTGACCATGGTCTCGCCCAGGTAGGCTATGCGGTAGTTCATCAGCACCTCCTGCCTGCGGCGCTCGTCCATGGCCCGCCAGTCGTCGGCGGTGAAGGCCATGTCTTCCGAGCAGGCCGCGTCGATGCCCTCGGTGCCGCCTTGCTCAAATGCCTCTACGAGCCCGGCGATGGGCATCGCCTTCTGTTGGCGGTTGTCGTAGTAGCTCTCGAACATGCGCTGGAAGGCCCACTGGGTCCAGTGGTAGTACTTAGGGTCGCACGTGCGCACCTCCCTGTCCCAGTCGAAAGAGAAGCCAATCTTGTCCAGCTGCTCCCTGTAGTGGTTGATGTTTGCCTCTGTTGTCACGGCCGGATGCTGCCCGGTCTGTATCGCATACTGCTCGGCGGGCAGCCCGTAGGCGTCGTATCCCATGGGGTTGAGCACGTTGTAGCCGCGCAGCCTCTTGTATCTTGCATATATGTCGCTGGCAATGTAGCCCAGCGGATGGCCCACATGCAATCCTGCCCCCGAGGGGTAAGGAAACATGTTGAGCACGTAGAACTTCTCCTTGTGGCTGTCTTCGGCAACGTGGTATGTCTTCTGCTCCACCCACCGGCGCTGCCATTTCTTCTCAATTTCCCTAAAATTGTATTCCATTGGTGTCTGTATATTATATATGTTGTGGCCCGCCGGCATGGCGGCATGCATCAATGCCGGCTCCCGGCGCATATTTCCCGTATGGCAGGGCGTGGTTGCCCGGCATGCCTGTGCGGCCCCGCCATGGGGCCGCGCATAGCGCTTTGCAAAGATAGCACAAAAGGGCCAAACCGCAAAATAAACCGCCGAAAAAGGCTGCGGAGGCCCCTCGGCCCGGTGTCACCACCGTATGGGCTCCATGCCGTGGGCCTCGAGGTAGTCGTTGGCGCGCGAAAAATGGTGGTTGTCGAACCATCCCCCGCGGTTGGCCGAGAGCGGCGAGGGGTGCACCGACTGCAGCACGAGGTGGCGCGACTGGTCGATGAGCGTGGCCTTCGAGCGCGCGTAGCCTCCCCACAGGATGAACACCAGGTGGTCGCGGTCGGCGTTGAGCGCCTTGATGGCGGCGTCGGTAAACTCCTCCCAGCCCTTGCGCTGGTGGCTGGCGGCCTGGTGCGCGCGCACCGTCAGCGTGGCGTTGAGCAGCAGCACGCCCTGCCCGGCCCACCGCGTGAGGTTGCCCGACGTAGGCATCGGCGTGCCCAGGTCGAGCTGTATCTCCTTGAATATGTTGACGAGCGACGGCGGGAAGGGCACGCCGTCGTTCACCGAGAAGCTCAGCCCGTGGGCCTGGCCGGGCTCATGGTATGGGTCTTGGCCGATGATGACCACCTTTACGCTGTCGAAGGGGCACAGGTTGAAGGCGTTGAATATGAGCTTCCCGGGCGGGTAGCACGTGTGGTGCATGTACTCTGAGCGCACAAACGCCACGAGGTCGGCAAAATACTGCTTGTCGAACTCGGCGCCTATGTGGCGCCGCCACGACTCCTCTATCTTTACTTCCATTGCTTGCGGGTTGTTGTGAATGCCCCGCAAAAATACTCATTTTCCGCCATCCGGCAAAGCGAATGGGCGCTTTTGTTGGGATACACGGGCTGCGCGCCGTGGCTACGCGGCCCCACAATATAGCCGGCGGCCCTTTGCCGTATGGCGGAAAATGAGTAATTTTGCAGGTGACACCGCCAAGGCGGCTGCCATGGCGCGCAAGGCGGCCACGGCGGCAGGCCGGGGGCGGGCACTGGCTGAAACACCAAAACCAAGCATAACAGTATGAAACGGACTACTTTGGCGGCCGCCGCGGCCGCCCTGATGGCAACGGCGGCCGGGCCGGCACTGGCCGCCGGGCAGCACCAGCAAGACAGCTGCTATCTCTTTGCATTCTTCTCCAACAACACGCCGGATGGCGAGCAGGTGCGCTATGCGCTGAGCGACGACGGGCTGAACTACACTTCGCTCAACGGGGGGCGCCCGGTGGTGGCATCAGACACCATAGCGCTGAAGAAGAGCATACGCGACCCGTACATCTGCAGGGGCCGCGACGGGCGTACGTTCTACATGGTGATGACCGACATGAGGTCGTCGGAAGGATGGCAGAGCAACGACGGACTGATACTGATGAAGAGCGACGACCTGCTGCACTGGCAGCACACGGCCATCGACTTCCCCACGCGCTTCCCGTCGCTCGAGGGCTTCGGCCGCGACAACCTGCACGCCGTGTGGGCGCCGCAGCTCATCTGGGACGCGCGCGAGGGCCGCTACATGATATACTACTCCATCGGGCGGCACGACTGGGAATACCCCGTGGGCGACAAGCGCCAGCCTTACTTCAAGCTGTTCTACAGCTATGTCAACGACGACTTCACCGACATCACCGAGCCAAGGCTGCTGTTCGACTTCGGCACGGCGGCCATCGACGGCGACATTATCTACGACGGGCGCAACGGCGAGTATGTGCTTTTCTTCAAAGACGAGGGCCTGCCAACGGTAAACAACGGCTTCCGCACGCGGCAGGGGGTGATGAGGGCCACGGCCAAGGAGCTGACAGGGCCTTACACCACCGAGTTCCGCCACCTGCAGAAACCGGGCCAGTATCCGGTGGAGGGGTCGAGCGTGTTCCGGCTGATAGGCAGCGACGACTACATACTGATGTACGACTGCTATGCGCAGGGCTACTACCAGTTCTGCCGCAGCAGCGACCTGAAGAACTTCACTTTCGTGCAAAACACACCCACGCGCGGCACGTTCACCCCGCGCCACGGCTCGGTGATGCACATATCGGCCGCCGAGCGCGACCGGCTCGAGGCGTGGTCGGCACTGGCCGTGGCCATCGACGCCCTTGAGCGCCGCCCCGCCCCCACCCTCACACTGCGGCAGCTCGACGGCCGGCGCAAGCTGCTCGACGAGGCCCGGGCCACGCTTGCCGCCACGGCCGACGCCAAGCGGCTGCGCAAGATGGCGGCCCGGGTCGAAGGGTTCTGACGCCCCCCGACTGCCACACTGCCCGTTTTGCAACGCGATACAGCCCGTTTGGCATTGCGATACGGGCCGTTTTGCAACGCGATACGGGCCGTTTGCGAAGCCTGTGCGCCCCATGCCGCCAAGTGCCAGGCTGACAGCGGGTTGCCTGCAGGGCAGCGCCAGCCGTGGCAGCCATGCGCCGAAAGCGGCAGAAACACAGAGCGGGTCGCGCCGGGACAATCCCTGCGCGACCCGCTCCTTGCGTTGGCCGGCGGCCCGCATCAGCGCCGCCGGCAAGTCAGTCAATGCGCCCCACGGCCGTAAGCGTGGTGGCCCCGTCGACGGTCAGCGCCCTGACGGCCACGGCCGTGGCCGGGTCGATGCGCCACACGGCGGGCGAACCCGTCTTGGTGTTTACCGAGATGTAGGCCGCCCCGCCCTCCATGTAAGGCGTGGTGCCGAAGCCCGACACGTCGGCGGGCAGCCCGCTCACCTCGGTCAGCGTCTTGTCGCCGGCACTGAACACAGCCAGCCGGTTGGCAGTCTTGGCCGACGAGGTGATGGGCGCGTCGTACATGAGGAACAGAAACTTGTCGGCTCCGATGTACCAGCTGCGCATTATGCCGTTGGGCGACAGCTCCTCAAGGTTGCAGTAATAGTCGTCGAAAGCCTCGGCGGCCACGTCCACGCGCACCACACCGGCCGGCAGCGTGGTCTGCTGGCGCGGGTCGGACATGGTCTTGGCGTAGCTCGGCGAGATGACATAAACGTAGCGGCCGTCGTCGGTGGCCCACACCATCTGGTAATACTGCGACCTGTTGCGGCCGCAGGCATAGCTTATGCGGCCCGTGCGCAGCAGCTTCCTGCCCTTGAGCGTGCGGTCTGTGAAGATGGCCACCCAGCATGAGTCGGGCCATTGCGTCCACTGCAGCTGGTCTTTCTTGTAGCTCGAGCTGCCGCTGCCGCCGCTCTCGGTCTTTATCAGGTCTTCAAAGCCGGGGCGCACCCAGCGGTACTGCGTGCGCGCCTCGTCGGCATACTGCTGGCACCCGTACTGCGACAGGCCCATGGGCACGGCCGCGCTGTATATCTTTGAGCCCACCTGCTCGAGCCCCGAGAGCGTCACATACTCGCCGTTGCCAAGGAAGTTTTCGCATATATACCCCCTGTCGGTCACTATGGCGTCAGAGCCGGTGCCCCCCGAGGTGTTGCTCTCAAATGTCTCGGCGGCCGTGTCGAGGTATCCCACCTTGATGGTGTAGGGCACATATCCCGTCTGCGGGTCGGCCCAGTCGGGGTTTCCCTCGCCGCTCGACGTGGTCATGATGTAGCGGTCGTACAGCCCGAAGGTGGTAAACCGCGTCACGAAGTACTCCTTGTCGCGCTGCCTTATCTGCCCCGTGGCCCCGTCGCGCACATAAGAAGATGTGGTTCCGGCGTCGCCCTGGTGGTAGTTGAGGGCATACAGATACTTGTTTGAATGGAACACCCAGTAGGTGGCCCCGTCGTTGTAGAGCCCCGCCGGGGTGATGTTCCCGCTCAGCGCGCTGGCCGTGGTGAGCAGGTTGGTCGACGTGCCCGAGCCGCTCACGGTCGTACCTATTACATACTTGCCGGCCAGCGGGCCTCCGCCCGCGTCGGCACCGCCCGCGGCAGTGTCGTCGTCAGAGCACGATGTTGTCAACACTCCGGCGGCGATGAGTGCCATCGCGCCGGTAATCAAATAGTTATTTTGCATTTTCATATCCTTAATGTTGTTGGTTATGGTTTGTAATCATGCGATAGTGGGGCCCACGGCCCACCCCCTCCAACGCGGGAAGTGAGCCGCAGCGCCTCATGCCGGGCCGCCTTCCACGCATTGGCAGGGCCGGAGGTGGGTGGCGGTTGCCCGCCAACCATTGCGCCTCGCCACGGCCCCTCAGCCGCCGAGGCTCACCCTCACCTTGGCATAGAAGGCCCTTCCGGGCTTCTGCAGGCTGAAGTTGTCGTAGAGGTTGGCGTCGGTCAGGTTGCGGCACTCGAGCGAAACGTTATACCGCCCCGACGCAATGCTGTAGGCGAGCGACAGGTTGTGGGCAAACTGGCGGGGCACAATGTAGTCCGAGCCGTTCACCGCCGCCACGCCTTCGGAGTAATAGCTGAAGCTGTGGGTGTAGGCGTTGTCGTATGTCAGCGACAGGGTGTTGCCCCGGCCGCCCAGCCCCGGCCAGCTCAGCGTGGCGTCGGCGTCGGCAAAGCGGTAGGGCACGTTGGGCATGCGCGCGCCGTATAGCGGGTTGGCCACGGCCTGGCTGCCCACCATCAGCCGCTCGTTGTCCTTCACGTCCATCTGCGTGAAGTTGCCCCCGAGGCTCAGCCACCGGCCGAAGGAGTAGCGCACCGACAGGCTTCCGCCCGTGGTCCTCACCCTGCCGTAGTTCTCGTAGAAAGCGCCCTCGCGGTTGCCGCTGAGCCCGGCAATGCGTCTCTGTATGTAGTCTTTGGTGTCTCGGTAGATGACAGAGCCCTCCACATAGACAGAATGGCGGCCGAAGGAGCGCGAGAAGCTCAGGTTGAGGTTCACGTTGTCGCTGTTTTCCGGCCTTATGAGCACGCTGCCGGTCTCAAGGTCTTCGTCGCCGAACATCTCTTCGGTGGTGGGCAGCCGGTAAGCCTTCTCGTAAGAGAGCTTCGCCTGCAGCCCGCGGGCCAGCAGGCACGAGGCCGCCGCGCCGTACCCCCACACACCCAGCGAGCGGCTGCGGCGCACAAAGGCCGACGAGTTGGCGTCGGTGGCCACGGGGCCGGCCACCCACAGCAGGTAGTGCTTGGCGAAGGCGGTGGCGTTCCAGCGCTCCGTCGGCGCATACATGTAGGCCGCCGCCACTATGTTCTTGCGCGTCTGCTTGGCTATGGGGTTGGTTTCCTCGTGGCCGTAGAGCAGCGACGTGTTGTCGCGCCTGAAGGCGTTGAACACCTCGTTGAACGTCAGCAGGTGGCCGTCGGCCGGCGAATAGCGCGCCGTGAGGGTGGCGTTCCAGTTGTCGGCGTCGGCACGGGCGTAGAGCATCGACTGCTCGCCGCCCTCGCCCTTGCGCTCGCGCTCTCCGCGCCAGTTGTAGGTGTAGGCCGCCGTGTCTACGTTGGTGGTCGAGTTGCGGTTGTAGTTGGCCGTGGCCACAATGTTAAGGCCCCTCACAAAGGCGTTGCGCTTGCTGTATTCGAGCGACGGCATGAGCGAGTGGCCGTAGCGGTGCTTCTGGCCGAACACCGTCTTCTGCCTCACGCCGGTCTGTATGTCCTTGTATGAATGGGCGTAGCCAAATCCCAGCATGAGCCTGTCGGCCCACGGCTTGCCCACAAAGCCCACCTTGGCCACCACGGCCTCGTTGTGGTATGTGTCGTTAAAGCGGCGCACGCGCTCCAGCTTCCGCGTGTTGATGCTGTGGGTGGCAAAGTCGTAAACGGGCGCATCCACGCAGTAGTCGTTGTCAGAGTAGTTCTGAAAGGCCGTCACCTCGTAGGCCAGCCCGCCCTTGGTCGACTGTCCGAAGTGCACGTCGGAGCGGTGGGTGTTGAACGAGCCGTAAGAGTAGGAGGCGCCGGCATACCACCGCCGGCGGTCTTTCCTGGTCACCACATTGATGACCCCGCCGATGGCGTCGGCCCCCAGCCCCACGGGCACCACGCCCCTGTACACCTCGATGCGGTCGGCGAAGGCCACCGGAATGTTGTTTAGCCCGAACGAAGAGCCCACTCCCTCTTGCGGCACACCGTCGATGAACACCTTCACGTGCTTGCCGCTGAAGCCGTCGACCATCACGTTCATGTCTGAGCCCACGCCGCCGCTCTGGCGCAGTTTCAGCCCCGGAGCCTTGGCCAGTGCCTCGGCCAGCGTCTTGGTGGTGTTGCGCATGGCGCGCGCATCCACGGCCACGGCGTTGTATGATGAGTTTTTCACGCGGCTCACGCCGCCCGCCACCACACTGACCTCGCCCAGGCTGACTGCCGCCGGGCGCAACCTTACGTCGAGCCTGAGCCGCTGGCCGCGCCTGAGCTCTACGGTGTGCTCGGCCCGTTCGTAGCCCAGGGACGAGGCCACAAGGGTGTAGCGCCCGGCGGGCGCACTGATGCGGTAGGTGCCATCGGGGCCGGCGGCCGAGCCACGGCCCGCAGGCTTGAGCGTCACGGTGGCGCTTACAGGGCCGCTGCCGTCTGCCGACAGGACGCGGCCATAGACAAACGTGCCGCCACGGTGCTGGGCTGTGGCGGTCACGAAGGCTGACATTAAAATCAAAATAATGGTTATCCTGAACCTGTTTTTATACGTCATAATGGTACATTTTAATGCTAATGCTATCGTTTTGCAAAGTTACTGACTATCCACGGCATGCGCAATAACAATTTTTTGCTATTTTAATGCAGTCACGCCCCATGCTCCCGGGCAACAAAATACCCACACATTATGAGCCGGGCAACGCGCCGCCGGGCCGCGTGGCCATAGGCCACGCCAAGCCGCCACGGCCAGGCCGCCCTGCAAAAATGCAACCGCAGGGCCGCCACACGCGCCACCCCGTCAGGGCCCTGCGCACGCCATGCGCTGCAAAACGGCCCGTCCGACACTGCAATATGGGCCGTTTGGCACTGCGATATGGCCCGTTCGGCAACGTCGGACGGCCCGTTTTGCATCATGGTGCGGCCGGGGCTGTAGTGGCGGGCCGCCCACACTGACTATGCCTAAATTTACTTCACACTTTTCTTACTCCTTTACTGCAATAGTTT